>Ga0247778_1000043_pt1 | contig 210376 bp, 268 predicted proteins | sample UWRJL049202B5_FD_179939 | JGI IMG/M metagenome (GOLD analysis project Ga0247778, IMG submission 179939) | Plant litter microbial communities from Arlington Agricultural Research Station in Wisconsin, United States - UWRJ-L049-202B-5 | ecosystem: Environmental > Terrestrial > Plant litter >... | reverse complement strand
AGAGATGGGAGGGGGTACTTGGGAAGGGGATGGGGATGGGGAAGGAGGGGTATGTTGGGGTTAAGGGGGTTGGGAGGGGGGAGATGGGTGGGTTTGGTGGGGAGTGAGGATGAGATGTTTGAGGGGATGGAGTTTGGTGTTGATTTGGGCGGAGTTGGAGTTACGGGGCGGGAAAAGGGTGGAGTTACGGCTTGAGTTACTCTATTTGCAGGGAGGAGCTGGTTCATAGGACAGAATCTCAAAGCAAGAGCTGCACGAGATCTGAGGAAGAGGGGTTAAGAGCCGGGTTCACAAGATTTGCATGGACTCATCTCAAAGCAAGAGCTGCATGAGATAGGAAGACATTGCGTAGCTGCTATTCATCTGCAAGCTACACATCTATGGTACAATGGCACATCGAATTCCATGATTTCAAATATGCCACGCCGCTCTGATGCCCAATAACACCCGGTATCATTAAACGCCCTGCGCATCATCATCACTTCTTTTTATCCTTGTCCTCTTTCTCCTTTTCTGCCTCCTTGCCTTCCTTTGCCTCTCCATTCACGCCGCTCACTCCATTCGTCTTCTTGTCTTTCTCATCCTTGCCCTCGTCCTTCTTGGCCTCTTTCTCCTCTTGCTGCTGTCGGTTTTGGATCTTGTTCTCGATCAGGTCGTGGAAGGCGGTGATGGCGCGGATCAAACTAGATAGGTAGATTGCCATAAGCTGGTCATTGGTCTTGATGCTCATAGCATGTGCTAATTCGCTGTCGTTTTGGATTGGGGCATCGACGCCGTTGGGAATGTGTGTGGAGGTCTTGGGGGTGGAGAGGTTGGGTAGGAGGTTGAATACGTCTTGGAGGTTGCCCAGGATGGCGTGATTGACTGGCAAGGCTCCATCGAGAACTTTTTGGAGGTATTGCTGGATGTCTCGTAACCGTAGATGTAGTCCTTGCAATGACTGAAGTTGTGATGTGATTCTTGTCGACAAAGTCCCTACGGCAACGTCCCGAATGTCTCTCAACAAATGCTCGACTCCAATTTCTTCGGCCTCTTCAGCTTCGATGATGGATGGGGTGTGTACAAAGGTCTTGGAGGTTGTAGTTCCATCCTGAAATTGACTATTAGCAAACAATCGCCACACAGCATTCCAAAATACCCACATCCTTAATCTCCTCAACCGCGAAGTATGCATCCGTTGGCACACCAGACTCCTTGGGTTGAACATCAATAATAACCAATAACGGGTTCGGTGTATATCTCTTGAATAGCTCGTTGATCTCCAAATCCGACGCCCTCAACTTTGGTCCCGAGTGGTACCATCCTATCAGCTTTTCCCTAGCATTGATCTTCTTGAACATATCGTTCATCGACTCTACGTAGTTGTGATCCAAGAACCATACTGATGGGTCCTTGTCGTCTTCTTCGAAGGGTACTATATTGAATAATCAGCAACGAGCTCCATACGGTCTCCTAATAGCAGGTTCATCGGGGGAAACATACCAGCAAAACTGTTCGACACCCGCACGTTCTTTCCATCATTCTGTCCTAACAAAACACCAACTACACGTTTCCGCGTGCCCTTCGCTGAGCGGCCATAGTGATCTGCTGCTGAAAGAAGAACGAGAGGAGCAACAGAAACGTTTCTGGTAACGAGAGAGAGGGTTTCTGCTGTAGTGGCAGGCATGGCGAGGGTTTGGAGGTGGATGGGAGGATATGAGGCGGGTTGCTTGAGGTTGTTGATTCCAGCAACAGAAGGCTGCTGCGATTTCGCGGCTTGCTCAACCTACAGTAGCTTACCAAAGGGGATAAGCTTAAAAGCGCAGTCACGTGGGGTTGTATTTGGATACAACATCGGGAATTTTAATTTATTTTCATTTAATGCCAGATATGAAGATAAATATCAAGTTCTAATTCCATACCACGTTCTTGGTGAATTTCTTTCATAAAATATCAATAATTCGACTATCGTCGGCCTACTGGAAGTTATTGACGTTTGGCCCCGGGACAAGAGTCCGACCTTGAAAGCAGCCGAGCTTAGGTTGACCCAAGCTTTCTCAAAACTCGACCTCCATCTAACTTCCCAAGCTGTCGCAAACACCTTCCACCTCTTCCCTCCCTACGAGATCCTCCTAATAATATCCCCTATCTCCCCTCTCTACCTTGGTCAGGTCCTTGTCAGTTCTCACTCTGCACAATGGCCCCAATTGGCGACGATACCGTGCAGACACTGCAGGACTTGGTCCAGAAGCTCGAATCCCGCGTCAAGCAGCTAGAAGACAAGCTCGAGCATGCCTCTGGCGGCACAAAACACACTCCCAGTGAGGGGGTCAGAATGATCTTGATGGGTCCTCCTGGCGCCGGTACGTACACGTCGACGCCTCCAAGTTTACTCCAAATCGGACTCCGGCTAATGTGCATTGCGCAGGCAAGGGAACCCAAGCACCCAAGATTAAGGAGAGATTCTCTTGCTGTCATTTGGTACGTTATGGCAGATTTTCCCCGCTGTGTTTGGAGTTTTGCTGATGCGTGGAAAGGCTACCGGAGATATGCTTCGATCACAAGTCGCAAAGAAGACACCTTTAGGCCGGGAAGCAAAGAAGATTATGGACCAGGGCGGCCTTGTTAGCGACGAGATTGTTATTGGCATGATCAAGGCTGAGCTCGAGACCAACAAAGAGTGCGCAGGAGGGTGAGTTTGCTCTGGTTTTTTGTTCCGCCACGCCGAGCTAAAGTCAGCCATAGTTTCATTCTCGACGGATTCCCACGAACAGTCGTTCAAGCAGAGCGATTAGATTCCATGTTAGCGGAGCGAAAGCAGAAATTACAGCACGCCGTAGAGCTGCAAATCGACGATGGTCTCCTTGTCTCGCGGATAACTGGTCGTCTGATCCACCCAGCATCTGGCCGTTCATATCACAAAATCTTCAACCCACCCAAGGAAACTATGAAGGATGACATTACTGGCGAGCCATTGGTCCAAAGATCAGACGACAATGCAGAGGCCCTCAAGAAGCGACTCGTCACATACCACCAGCAAACCGCGCCTGTGGTTGGATATTACCAGAAGACCGGTATCTGGAAGGGCATTGATGCAAGCCAAGAGCCGGGTCAAGTGTGGAAGAGTCTCCTCGGAGTCTTCGAGCAGCAAAAGAACACTAAGAGCGGAAGCCTGCTCAGCAAAATTACTGGCCACTAAAGGTCCGGTTTTGATTTAGACTCGGGAGCGCAGTGGGGACGAGACATGCTATAGATTCCTTAAAAGTTACGGTTGGTTAACTGTCCAAGCGAGTGGGCATTTACATCTGCAGCACTTTGCAATGGGCGGGACATGACTGTACGAGTACGACCAAATCACACATGGATGTCAAGCCCCCTTTCAGGGGCTTCATGTACAATAACTACACCAATGATTTCCCGTGTAAACTGCCTCCCAAGAATGCCATAAATGCACCATGCAAGCCTCAACCTCACATTTCAGCTTCAGATCATGTCAGCTCCCTTTGCACAATTTTCATATGGGGAAGCTGATCCCCTGTTCCCCAGGCCTGCAGATCTGTATCCATCCGTTCCAATAGCTGCGGGTACGATCATGCAGTGTTCCGTCCTGCCGTGTGACAAACATTTAAACCGTATGCTTCGATTTTTCTGATACCGTCCGTCGGAAGATGCACGGCTCGGTACGATGAGGGGCTGGCTGGGAAAGTTCCAGGCTCCTTGCTACGTTACGGTACGAGGTTTTCAATGTCTTGAGATAAATTGGACGAGATGTCCATGTGTTTGACGGCCAGGCTTGGGATGTGACCACGTTCCATTTGGGCGACGTTGACAGACTCTCCCTCTTCTTTTCTCATTCATTCTTTTTGGTGAATACCGAGTTTTGAAGTTCGTTGAAGTTCGTGCTGGTGGATTTCCTGCTGATTTTTCGTTCAACATGTCTCCTCAATCCTCTCCAGATGGTTCTAGTGGAAGCAAGTCCGTTGATGAGCAACGGGAGGTGCTTATGGATATTCTACACAGACATCTGGATGAGTCTGATGAGAACAAGCCTCCGGTTCCTCCTCGAAGATCTAGTAACATAAAGGGGGCGACTCATTCTGGTGGTGGTCGGAGAGAGAAGCCGGTATCGTTCCTCTTCCCTGAAATACAATTAGCTTGTTCTCAATTTAACACTGGGGACTCGGAATACTGACTCGATGACAGGTCCAAGTCCATGTTAGGACAGCTTCTAGGAGTACTCAAACTCCCAATGAAGGCCCGCCTGTACCTCCAAAACCTCAACGACAGCCAAGTCAGAACCAGACCAACAAGGTTAGCGAATCTCTCCTCATTTATGCCCTTCGACTATGCCACCTAACTGACACAACTCCCTACAGCCTGTACCAAAAACCCATCACCGCCGCGCAACCTCAACATCCCCCACCGCCATAACCACCTACAAACGTCCCACCGGTCCCGAAAGTACGTGTCCCTTTCCTCACTCTCCTCCCAATTTCACAACATCCCATTAACAAACCCCGCAGTCGTATCCCTCCATCACCCCTCCTGTGCCGGTCTCCCACCCACCTGGAACACACTCCACGACCGCTTCATAGCCTACCTCGCCACCCACGCCCCACTAGACAAGAACGGCCGGCCTCCACGACATGAGGAGCGCAGGGAACGTTGGAAGACGGGGGATATTTTGAAGTTGGTTCAGGAGAGGTTTCCTAAGTTGGGTGGTTTTGTAAGTTCTTTTTTCCCTAAATTCTGTATGAATACAAGAGAGAGATAGACATTAGAAGGAAAGGAGGGGGTATGGGATAAGTAAGAGGAGAAGCTGATGAGAGAATAGAAGATCAAAGCGAATGCCATTGAGATGCGGCTGGAGATGTTAGATCAGGCGGGGGATAACGATTATTTCAAGATGGGATATAGAGCTTATGAGAGGGAGGAATGGGGGAAGGGGATTTGAGAAGGGGGTATAGATGATGATAAAAGTTTTGTTGTTTTTAGATCGTAGATTGGAATGGATTGTTTGTGCTTTTGATTGAGACTTCTCTTTGCAGTTTCCAAAAGGGCCGCTTAGACATAGGGGTAGGAGAAAGAGGAAAATAGAAAGAGACGCTCGAGGTAGTTACTCAAGTGAGGCTTGTCATGAATCTTTAGCCCCAGAGATTCCACGTCTTTCTGTATCGCAATGCTTCTTGAGCTTCAAAGTTGTCCGAGTGAAATCGGACTTGAACATCCGGTACGCCCCCAGCACTGGCATATTCAAAGCTACCAGCAGGATGTCATCGTCGATCAAGATTGGGAGCATCCAAATCGAAGAGCACACGCAGAACGAAGCCCCGACAAGTCCCAAAGAGGGTCGAGGAGGCTTCTCTTCCAGTACGGACACCGGGACGGCATCATGACAATCGCCATCTATAGTACCTGCCCAATCCACTTCCACAATTCTCCCCCTCTCTCGGAAACTGCCTCAATGAAGCTCAAGAGCAATCAAACTGCCGGGAAATAGGGGTCTTTTAAGGGTCCCCGATGCATACCCCGTGTAACTCCACTCTGCAGGGTCCTCCTCAAAACCTGCCTCCCAAAGCACCACACTCCCCAATCTCCACCCGCATAAATACCCCCAAGTCTCCAGTACGTCCCTCACCCCAGCAAATCGATCGATCACGCCCCCGGACCGGAGACGGACACCACTCCGTCTCACCAGCTACAAGTTTCCAATCCATCGAATGACAACCCAGACATCTGTTTGACGAGTTCCAAAGAAGAAGAAAAGAGTCTTTGTTGCACTTCGCACGTCGGACTTGTATGCCGTGGCGGATCGTGGGAATCGGGGTATCGAGCGGAGAGGCGGAGGTGTGGGACCGAGTGGTCGGATTTTGGGTCCGGTTGGGGTCTTGGCTTGGCTCTTTGGTCGAAATATTATGGTATGATGATTGAGATTCTTTTGGTTTATGCTTTTGGTTGAGGGGAGGGAGATGACTTTGTTTGATTTTTGGCTTGGGTTTATGGAATGTTTATGTTGAGAGGTTCTTTTTGAGAAGTCTTTTCGTGAAGCCCCCCCGGCCTCCCCGGAGCATCGCCGCGGAAAGCTCCTGCGTCCTGCCATAAGCCAAACCGACCTTGCACTTTTTGCCAGGGTACGAAACCTGTTTTCTTGAATACATATACTTTCCTCTCCGGAAGCTTCAGAGCCTGTACGCTTTCCTTTTCCTCGAGTAATAGGGTTGAAAGCGCGTACGATAGTTGGTAAGGAAGTTGCGCATTTCGTTGCGGCTACCGTGACTATGTGCGCGATGAGGGGCGTATATATGTTGCTGGGTCTAGGAACTCATGAGAGGACATGAGCGTGACTTGGACAGGAAGGCAGATGGGGAAAGAACGAAGTACTGAGGTGGAGTAGGTAGTGAGATGGTTCGCTGTGGATCTGCCCTCCTCATTTCCGTCGTCTACCCCCTCATCCCATCGCATACTCCTCCCCTCCAAGTGGGTCAAATCACATCTCTATTGCTATTCTACAGCGCGGGAGTATTTTGAGAAGATGGTATTGAACATTAACGTCCCACAAGTAATGGAACATTGGGGATCTGGCTTTTGAGTGAGTTAAGCTCAAACTCACCTGGCCGGACGCAGAAATATAGGGTGATGCAAGGTGAACAATACCTAAGCGTATTCGTAACTACATCACTGCAAAGCACACAGACTCAGGTAGTGACTGACCCAAGTTGGAGTTTTATATCTTTGTTATTTGAAAGTCTCTCGATTTCGTTCGTAATTGTGCCGCTCTTGCTGGTTTGTTCTCTGGATGCTAAGTTATACAGTACGGCACAGACTTTTAAGTTTAGTTCGTGTACAAAGTTATCTCTGCTATTTTTCCTTGTAGTATTGAAGTAAGGATTCTGGAAATTCCCGACAGAGAATGCATCATTGTGCTTGTGGAGAGGCACTGATGATGAGTCGTTGTGGCGCCGTGTGGTCGTTTGTGTCTCGATCGCAAGTGTGCGAAGTCCACCAAAGTCCATGTTGGTTGGATTGTAGAAAAACACTGGATTATTTGCGTCTGACAGAGTTTTTTTCTCGAAAGCTTTTCTCTAGTCCCTCGTTGCTCAATTTTTAATTGAAATGCGTGTTGCCTGTGGACGTTTCTCTGCCGTGTATTGAAGAGTTTGGGTGGTAGGCAAAAGAAGCAGCTTCAAAAATTGGAGGGGTATGGTTAATTAACGACGTGTTGAATTTTCTCCGATGTCTTTATTTTTGTGGATGATTTTCAGTGCAGAGGTTAGGAGTCATGAGCTCAAACGCGTCTGCTTTCTTTTCTTGCACTTCCTCATTATTGCCCAGCTCCAATTGACAGCTCCAATTTACAATGACTACCATTGTGCGCAAGTGCAGTAGTATGTCTTGCAACGTCTTTCAGTAAATCTACCAAGTATGTTACACTGTTACCCTACTTTGAAATGAAATTCGTTTACAATTGTATCACCGAGTCAAAGGGTTAGTCTGACCCTGAGGGTAGAGGAGCGGGATCCCAGGCAGCGCGGACTTCAAAAAGGAGTAGCTGGCGGGAATGTTCCCATTCAATCAGCCCGAATCCAACATCAATGAATTGTATTTGCGTAAAAATACCTGTTCTATGGCACTCATCATATCTCTATAGATTTGAACGTGAGTCTATATAAGATATCATTGTATGAATCTGCGGTCACAGACCGGATGTTTCATTGTTGTAAACCTATTTATAGGCGTTTCTCTATGCAAAAATCTGAAGAAATCATGACATAAAACCTTTCCTCTCATCTATACGCTTTCAAATTCCTTCTCATCTCACTCAACCCAGCAAGTGCCCTTCTCTTCTATCTCCTACGCTACAGGCATTTCTATCAGTTTCACCTCAACCCTTGACGAAGTCGCATTCCATAGATTGCCATTCTTTCGGGGGTGTTTGCCCCATGGCGGACACGTCTGTACACCCATGGTATGTTGTTAAATACAGCGCATTTGACGGTCCAGTGCAGTCCTCGTTTTCATAGACAGTGCAGGTTCCACTCCTAATAAGGAATGACGTCGGCGTGGTGAAAGTTCCATGGGAACAGTCTTCGCCATTTCCAGAGCCGCCGTGAGTGAACCACTCGCAGTCGAAAGGAGAATTATCTCCTGCCGCCGGCGGGTGCTTTAACGAGATACACGGCCCGTTGGCACCTTGATTTCCGGTGCCCTTTAGAAAGTACTGGAATGAGCAAGGCGGTTAGTTATGGTATCTTGCAAGTGCGAACACAAAACAATCAAAGGGGGCGATGGATCTTACATAAGAAAGGTCCTTGTTTTTTTGGCTATTGTCGCAAGTATCGTCATACAATGTCAGAAACCAGGTTTCAGTCGGCGATGGTGCTGCTTGGGTAGTGGTGGACGGAGGACCAGTGTCGGTAGCGGATGTTTGGCTTGTCATTGTTATCATCGTTGTAGGTATAGATGTAGATGTGCTTAGAGCAGGAATAGAAACGTCCGGGTTGAACTCGGCATCGGAACCATCTGGAGGCTGAGCACTAAGCAGTGCATCAATATTCGCTGGGCAAGTGCCCCCCTCCTCCCGTTTTGTTGGTGCTGAAGGTGGCCATGGCCATGGCCAAACGATCGTAGGTGTTATATAATCTTGGCTGTGCACTCTGATGGCGCGTGCGTTTATGCAATTGCCATTCGCTGTTCTCTTAACGTGTCCAGGGACGTACTCAAGCGCAACCAACTTGTTCTCTGGAGCAGTGATTTCTCCCTGACCAAATACACTGTAGGTGATTGTGAGTACCTGATTCAAAGCAACCTGGCCTGGGGCATGGGGTCGATTTATGGCCGGGACTATCTCTTTGATTTTGCCCGCCATTGCATCGACCTGTGGATACCATGCAGGGTCTGTAGGAGCTTTGCCAGTGCGATTAGGAAAATCTGGCATATAGCGAGGTCTGACCTCGTTCGGCGTCCAGATAATCGCTTTGATAAAGAGCGCATCGTCACCAAAGAGGTTGGGCGTGACCGATGCAAGAGAGGGGTAGTTATTGGCAGGGCTTCCGTTATCGAAATAGTCAAGCGTGGTCGTGAAGTCATTAAGTTTCTCTACGAAGTTTGTGTATTCCCAGAAGTGAGCGATCCACTGCAAGTTCCCAGAGTCAGTATTACTTAATCAAGCAGTTTCCGCGCGATTCGCGAATTTCGATACCCCTTTTGAATGTCTCAGGAGCACTGAGATAACCAAAAGGGGTATCAAGACTTACGGAGTATATAATAGAAGAAACCAAATACTCGGGGGTTTTGCATACCATTCCTTTGTCGGAGAAGACCATGACGGTGGTGCAGCCCCACGACGGCCCGCTTCCAGCTACGAACGGCCTATCGAGGTTGGCAATGGTGTATGCTGTCGAAGAAGCGATTCCTTTTTCGGCACCGGGAGGACCAGCGATTGCATTCTGGGGACCGAATCTATGGATCAACTCCTGGATGTTGATATAATACCCGAGACGACCGCCGTTGAGGAAGTTCTCGGGGTTGATAAAATCACGTGTGAGAAGGTCTTCAGGGGCTCGCTTAGCTTTGCTCCTTGCGCCAGAAGGCGGGGGAGGTGGCGGGGCAGGGAAATCAGTTGCTGTGGGGATCTTAGCATCGGGAGGGTTCGTCGGCTCAGCACCAGGTGGATCATTAGGACACAATGTCGCAGTAGCGCCGCAGACCTCAGCGTCACAATAATTTCCAGTGGCCGAAATCGTGGTAAAAGTGGTTGTGGTTGCCGTGGCTGTTAAAGTGACCCCAGCTTCACATCCACCGACTTGCCGTTTGCATACCGTATCTGGCGAGCATGCGGTAGTAGCGGGAGCATTGGTGGCCGTGGCTGATACTGAACATACTTGGGTACATTGAATTGTCGTTTGACACGGCTCTTCGGGCTCAGTGGGGTCAGGAGGGCCCTCAGGATTTGACGGGTCTGGTTTTGGAGGGTTCGGATTTGGGCCAGGCTTCGGAGAGTTTGGATCAGGTTTTGGAGGGTCAGGATTTGGGCCAGGCTTCGGAGAGTTTGGATCAGGCTTTGGAGGGTCAGGATCTCTGTGCAATGAGTTAAGTTAGTAGATTCCTCTGAGAGAAAAATAGATAAATTCAGACGAATAGAACGGTATTACTCACCTACCCCCACCCACCGTGATGATGACCGGTACGACAGTGGTCTGTCCATTCTCAGTGGTTGTCACAAATCCGCTCGTAGCCAAAGAAGCGGCAGGGAGAGACGTTATCGAACTTGGAGCACTATCTGTGGCAGACAGCTGCGTCGAATCAATTTGAGTTGTAGAACTTGGAGGAACCTCTGTCGCCGATGGCTGGGGAGGACTGTCTGTTCCCGATGTTTGGGGGGGATTGTCCGTCGCTGAACTCTGAGGATTATCTGTTGCAGACGATTGAGGAGGGTTATCCGTTGCAGATGGTTGGGGAGGACTGTCTGTCGCTGAATTTTGAGGATTATCTGTTGCAGATGGAGGATTGTCTGTTGCAGATGGAGGATTGTCTGTCACCGATGGTTGGGGAGGATTATCTGTCACCGACGGCTGAGATGTATCAACTTGGGTTGCAGAGGGTTGAGGATTTTCTGTTGCGGGTGGCTGGACTGTATAAATCTGTGCCGTCGAACTTTCAACTGGAGCTCCATTATTAATTGGTGGATTCTGTGGGGGAGGCTAAAGCATTACAATTAGTATCTGAGACGCCAGTTCCTATAGAACACCACTAACCTGTGGCCAAGGGAAGCCATTAGTACCAGGGCCGTCTTGATTGTTACATGCAAGAGCTGGCACAGAGCAATCCGGATTACAAGACAAGCCAGAACAGACCCACACAGGAATGGAAGTCGGAACAGCAGCTCCGTTCACGGTTGTCGTAACTGGGAGTTCAGAAACGTCCAGGTAACTGTCGTGGTAGGTACACTTCCATCCGGTGCTGTGATGGTCCCCGTCAAAGGTATCAAGGTTGCATCTGTGCATGATGGCAGATCTGTCATTGACTCCTGTGCCGTGGCTATGACTATGTTAGCAATGTACCAGAAGCATATAGCTATTTTAATCCTTCACTTCTCGAAAACGTACCCAAGGCTAGAGCGTATAACAGAGCAAGATTGCTCTTATTTAAACGCTTCATCCTCGAAATTGTGGGCCAAGCGTCTTAAATTTTTCAATGAAGATTGGAGATGGGGTTTTCAAACTTTATGGGAATAGTAAGGTTGAAGTTTAAAAGATGTGTACTGAAAGATGATCGTATTGATGTCAAACCCATTACTTGAACCACTTAGATTTGTTCCATTTTCGTATCTCCAACGGTCAGAGGAAGTTGTCAGTCACGCGATCGGCTTGAGCCGTTTCGAATGTTAGATATCCTTGAATAAGTTCGAATCTCCTTTCAACAAATTTTGACAGGAATGGGCTATGGTACATGATCGGGAATCTCAAGCCCCTTGAAACTGACAATGGTGTAGAAGGATGATTGAGGTATAAAAACTTTAGTTTTCAGAGGCTCGTGGTTGACAAAAAAAGCAGTCTTGATTTTGAATATCCCAGGCCGTGTGCAACATTCAGAATTTGCAATATCTAATGCTGTTGTTTTTTGGTCCAATGCGAGAAAAGTCAGCTATAACTTTCAATTATACCATGACACCAGAAACCACAACCCAGAAACCCCGGAAGGGTATCATCACAGAGAATTTTATATTATGTATATCTTATTCGCGGTCTATTTCAATGCCGTGCCTGGGTCCTTGTTTTGCTTTGCTCTGTCTTGGGTCTAGAAGCGGCCCATTGACTTATGGGTCTAGTTACACGTAAAATTGTACCCCTTGAGCCTCTTGCACACGTGAACCTATCCTTATGTACCTCGAGTCAACAATCTTACAATCCTTTCGCTTTGGGATTTCAAACACTTACTGTATGGGATATCTTATAATACAGTAAGCCTGAATCCTTTTGAGCCGCGCAAGTACATCATACGTAGTTATAAAGAAAGCAGCCGTCAATTCAACGATAGGGCGCTTACCTTGTACGTATCCACCCAAACCCCGATTGGCCGCAATGGCGTACTTAGGTGGTCAGCAATTAAGCGCCGCAACTTTTCGCAGTCACGCTGCATCTAATTCAAGCACCAACAAGAAACGTGTTGCCAATGTGCGATTGACAGTTTCAGCCACTTGAAGGGGTAGCAGGCTTCTTGGTGTTTCTCAGCTTCAGGCCACGTATGCATACTTCTATTAGAAGTGTAGAGCAGACGAAACCTATCGATATCGGTGTTGGTACTATTTTTGCGTCCTCAGTTGCAAATAATATCAGAAATTTACGTCATTAGCCTCTTCCGCTCCTCTTCTCGATACGTGTTAAAGTCGTCGGTCCCTGTTATCACCGAATGCCTTATTGTATTCTTCAATATCTTTATCATTGCCTTACAGCACTTATCCCTATCGAACATGGCCGCGAAACTTGACTCCATTGCACTGGAGCTCGCTACTTTCATCGGCGACCACCTAGAAGCTACATCACTTTCTTCACTCCGCCTCGTCTCAAAACGAGTCAAAAGACTATTCACACCTAAATTCCTACCATATTTGCAATATCAAGCTATAGACCTGACGAGATTGTCCCTGGAACGGCTCTGCGAGCTCGCTGTCAACGAAGAACTCAGCTCTGCTGTCCGCAGCCTAAAATTTACGTGTCTGCACTTCGTTGAATTCGAAGAAAGTTCAGGTGAGTTTGTCGGGTCGATCATGTAATCCTTTGTATAGCTTACTAGCTCGTAGATTGCCTCCAGTTCAAGGTCAAATCTGGATAGCAAAGCGGAAGTCTGAGCAGCAGCAATTTATTAAAGAGTCGATGTGTATACTGTTGACCAAGGCACTTAAATATCTACCAAGTGTTCGTGGCATTAAGCTCGAAGCTGAGGTTGTTACGAGATTTGACCGCCGAGCCGGGGTACAGTTCGGACCCCTCACCGCATGGAGTGTCCAATGGCCGCTCGCCTTTCAAACATATGAGCAGTTGCTGACGGCGATTACCTTCTCTGGGGTCCACATCGATAACTTTTCCATCTTCAAAAGTTCTTGGAAGTCTAGTATTCCTACGCATGAGATCACTATGCCTTTGGTGCGGAGACTCGAAACAGATGGGTTGGCAGCGGTGAGTACACAGCTGAAAGGATACACCATGAGCTTAGCTATGACCGCTCCAACTTCTAAACTGGAACCCGAGGAAAATATCCCCGAGGAAATGGGATACCCTGGGACCCAATCACCCACCTCATATAACGAGCTCTCTAATGCGAAGGCTGACTTTGAGGGTGTATCATCTCTATTAAGACTTATGCCCAATCTCGAACTCCTCGATGTTAAACTCTATCCTGCCGTCATGAGTCTAGATCTAGAAGCAGGGTACGACTCGTTTCTCCCAACCCTACTTCAAGACAACTGGTATTTACCGCGTCTAAGAGAACTGAGGCTTCTCGGCGTATTGGCAACCCAAGAGGCTCTTCAAGAATTCATTCTACGACATGCCGCTACACTCCAAGTCCTCAGCCTCGAAAACGTGGTCTTGATTAGCGGCTCATGGGAACCAATCTTCGCAACACTCAGCCAACAAACCACTTCACTCACCAGCCTTCGTCTATCTCTGCTTGGTGTTGGAGAGCACAGAATCGGAGTAAATCTAGAGCCGGTTGACCGGGATCTTGATGATAAAGATGAAAGTATACGGCACGGTGTGTATAATCTCGGTCGAGACCTGAACTTTTGGCACGAAAGATGCATCGAAGAGGACGAGATCAGAAAAGGACTTCGTTTCCGTCCTGTCCACGGTTATATTTCACTTAATCCCGCGGGCTTGTCTTTTTACGAGTCGTTTCATATGTCTTATACATTGCTTTGTCGATGTTGTATGTAATCTCGCTCAGTCGGGTGTAGGGGCAGCGATACCAGGGTATGATTGTTACTTTTTGTGCAAGTCGTCGTCGCTTAACGGACCCTTCGAATATAAGAATCATATACTTATTCCAAAGAGACAGGAATAATTTAATCAGGTATTTGGTCTGGATCTTGGGGTTTTACGGAGAGATTTCACAGGTTGTGGTTGCAATAAGGGGCCAGCAGAAGGGTTTTCATTGGTCGAAATTATCTCAAAACTTGCAACCCCATAGTCACTTAATGAGTACATGTTGTCCGACTTTGAGTCTTTCACGACGCCTATCTTTTTATATCAAGAAGTTATTTATTCTTGACTCGACAAATGTTTCCGAGTTTTGGAAGCCCAGCAGTGATTCTCTCAGTGGACACCAGGCTTTCAACCCCACTTTTCGCCGGTGCGGGGACGAACATCGCATTTTGACGCTGTCCACAACCTGAAAACCAACCGAAGAAGTTCTTATTTCACCTGCCATATATTTCACGAAATTTGGGTATATTCAAATTTCATCATGGCTGCCTCCAATGACTCCTTCCAATTATACGATCTCCGCGTGGAAGTAATTTGCCCCGCCGACGCCAAAATCCTCTGTGGAGCCAAAGAGGGTGATTATTTCACACTGCAAGGGGAGATGTTGTACTTACCCGCGGGTCAGGGGATTAGTATTTATAGTCTCTGTAGGTTTGTTTCTCCTGGTCCAACCTAAAGAGGAAGTGGTGATATAATAGCGGGGCCAAAATAGCTAACTCAAAACAGCGAGTGTGCTTCCACTCCTCGCAGCAAAGCAACGGATGACGGATAAGAATGATTGGATGACTACAGATGGTTTGATTGCATGTCCAGATCCAAATTGCCGATCAATGTTGAAGATTACGAGGACGGGGTTGAGGACCTTCAGTCATGGGGAGACGACTGTTGTAGGATTGGACGGCAACGTGTGAGAGGAGGATTTGGGCACTTGCTTAGCGATTGGAGTGCCAGAGGGCTAAGCTTGTTTTAAGGAAATCGTCGGCGAGGATCTTATTCTGCAGCAGTCAGTCTATGGATCCTTGGAATTTGAACACCAGCAAAAGACGAAGTAGTGAGGTATTAAGGCATGGCGAGGACCCCCAGCATGGATGAACCTACCGGTCAACATTGAAAGCGATGCAACACTCTCTTCCAAAATTTGGCCTTTGACTCTATCGTATCCTCCTTCTCAGCCTCAGCCTGACTTTTCATCGGTGTACTCCAATAGTCGTCAACAAGCTTGCCTCCCTCCTTCCTCCACATCCCCGCCAAGGCCCTTGCCCTCTTTTCCGCCATATCTGCAGTGATAATTTGATCTCCCTTCTCTCCTAACCTAAGTTGACGAATAGAGCGCACCATATCAAAAATTACTTCCTCAACACCTTCGCGTTTCCTAGCGGCAGAGCATTCCGCATATCTCCACCCTAGTCTCTCCGCACACTCTTCCCCTTCTTTACGGCTGAATTTTCGGTCGTCTTTGTCTGTCTGAGTCCCTACTAGCACGACGGGGAACTCATGTAAAAGTCGCACTTGAGGCTCAAAAACCGCTTTCTTCAGTCGCCTATCCTCCTCCCTAAGACAACTCATCATTGGTTGTTGAGGGTCAAATTCGCACATGCGACGGAACTTGTCTTCTGACGGCGCAACGTTGCACACAACAAAGACGCCATCACAAGTCCTGAGATACGGCGATACCGTATCCATGCACTCTTCGCTGACCATCCTGTCTCGCAACTCCACTTCCCAAGGCTGGCCATCGATAAAGACATGGTGCCACCATGTGTCTCCCGTCGTTTGGCTCATATCAACACTTGGGTCGAAAAAATCAGCGGACTATGAAGACTTAACTCTTGACCATGGTCATGGGGGTGAGTGTTATTCATACCGCGAGGCAGAAGGATGACTTGCCTGATCGGCGCTCGCCCAGAACCATGATTTTGCATTTTTGGGGCTTCATTGGCTGGACTATGTCAGATGTATTGGTCGCGCTTCTAGAAGTAGGCATTCTGAGTTTTTGAAATCGAAAATTGTTATGAGATGAAAAGGTTGGAATTTTTTGAGATGTTGTTTCATGCGACGCGGACGCCTGGGTAAATGACCAATGATGAAATGCATGCATGGTGGGGGCGCATTTCAAGCATCAAACAACGACGACTGGTTGTCGATCTCGAACCCCATAATTTTTAAAGTATAGCTTCCAAAAACCTGGTTGTTGGATGTGAGAATTGCAAATTCCGATCGGACAAAAGCCGTGGCGGAGCTCGCTATTTCTGAGGCTTCGGGGATCTTACGATGCAGAGACCTTGCAACTGAAGGGAAACTCAGACGAAAGTGCCCCCAAGATACATAATTTTTCTCACTTCTTTCCTTAGCAAGACATTAGGATCTGAATGCTTCTAAACCGACCCTTCCTAACTAGGAGTACGACGCTTCTCGTGGGCGTCGTAAATTGTTCTCATATTTCATCTTTCCAACTCGAAGTCATCAGAATTCCTGCAATTCAAAGTTAGTGGCTTGATTATGAGCCTTTTTGAGAGCTATACGGCTGTGATACTTTATAATTAGTTACGCTTCAGGTTGTGCGGTAGCTCCTAGTGGACAGAAAAAGGCGGCACTGATTCTGAATGTGCCACGCCGCAAAATCCGCAATATTTAATGCCGCCTTTTTGGTCTAGTGTGAGCTGAGTACAGTAACAACCCTGACTCGGCATATTTGAGCCAACTCAGATTCGGATTCGGACTCGGGCTCCAGACTTCTGAGATATAACGCAGGCAATCCACAGCTTCCATTTCCTCATAACTCGAGAGTTGAACTCGGCAAACCTGTCTTAGAGCCCTACTTCTCCAACTCGACGAGTTCGGGACCGAGTTCGAGTTGAAACTCCGATCCAACACGGGTCGAACGCCGACGTGGACATTCTTGGTGGCCTGCTAGTGCGAAGTGTGAGGACAGAAGCTGAAAAAGGATGGAGAAGGGCGATCAACTTCTTCTTTGCTTTGAACGATTCTCATTGACATACACAATTTCAATGGCCCTCAATTCTATCTTTGGAGAATTTTTGGACATGAAAATGAAACGACCTGCACCAGAACGCAAACGAACTATCGCCGCTACATGAGAAGGAAACCTGTATTCTGTGTTATCTAAAGGGTATACGCAAGCAGACTAATCCAAACCATAACTCTATCGCTCTCTAAATATGCTCTTTTCATCCACCTCAAATGCTTCCCATCCACAAAAAAAAGACATTCCGCCCGCTCCTCCACAAGATGCTCCTCCCAATGCACTCATAAGTCGTATCCAAACAGTGCCCCACGCCTGGACATCAAGTCTACCATCCACTCCAACTCGTGCTCAATTTCTCATCTCCTAGGTGTAGAATTGGCAACCATCTGCCTCTGCTTATTCAACCAACTCTTGGGCGCATCCTGTCTGCGCTGTAACACGAGGTGGTTACTCTGCAGTCGACTCGAGAGATCGTACCAGGCGCTGGCAATAAGGGCGTTTTCGCGCGTGAGGTTCTTGATCATGGATTCATTTGCCGCCTGGAGTCACATCATTCATCAGTGGTGCTCTGGGTAGCATTTCACAAAGTATATAGAAAAGAAGACACAGGGACGAGAAAAACAATGTCCATTAAAAGTATAAGTATAAGTATAGCAATTTGGCGTGATAAAAAGGAGAATTCGACACGGTACCTTCTGCGCATCTGGGCTTTGCTCTTCGGCTTTCTTGAGTCGGCGCTGCAGGTCTGCAATCATTTGTTCTTGTTTCTGGATTTGCTGTGAGAAAGGTGTCAGTCAGAGGCGCTGAAAGCTCTTGTTCGAACGGCGCGCTGGACAACTAGTGGGGGATCTTGAACGATTGCTGGTGATGGGGGAAGAATGATAGTGCGAGGTGAAATGAGTGGTGGGACCACGGGAGGCCCTCTCCCGATCGCAGCACGTTCAGCGGCAAGCTCTGCCGCTACAAGTGTGTCTGCATCTTTTTGGGGGAAAAGAGCTGGGGTGACTTCTGGTTGGGGTATATATGGTTTGTGGGGAGGAAACTTGAGGCGGAGTCTCTGCCAGAATTTGCGCTTCCTTGAAGACGTGTTCGGCTGTGGTGATTCCGGTTCTAATATAATTTCGTGGTGGCTTACCTCTGCCGATTTCCGTGCGACTTCTTTGTCGTTCTCGTCGGGTTGAGCCTTCCCTCCTCCATTGGCAGCCTGTTCTCTGGCATCGGCCAGGTCTTTCATGAGCTGCTCTTTAGCCAAAAGTGTCTGGAGTAAGTGACTTTTCTGTTGCTCGTAGTCAGTGGTAACGTTTTTGTAGTTGTTCTGCACCACCTGGAGGTCATTTTGAAGGGAGGTTGTGATGAGCTCGTTTGTTTCTTTGAGGACTTCTAGGGCATCCATCTCATCTCGGTTCATAGCTTCCACTATTTTTTCAGTTAGTAAAGATGCTCATGGAAGGTGAAAGTTCCAGGTAGCTTACAGTCAGACTTCGCTTCGAGCAGTTCTCGTTCTTGACGTGAGAGTTTCGATTCCGTTTCCGCAAGTTTGGATTTGAGCGTCAAAAGCTCCGAAGATGTTTCCATATGGAGTCGATTGAGCTTGCTGAAAGCATTGTCCCTGTATAATTGGTCTGTAAGAATCCGAAACGGGCCAATATTTAATACACGGTCGGTGGTCTCGACTAACTTTTCGCTTGTAGAATTGCTGAGTGCTGCGCTCAACTGCTGCTCCTTGATCGCATGCTTCTCTGTGAGCTCCTGCAAATTTTCTTGAAGCCGCCTTCGGATTCTGTCTGCCTCCTCGAGATCCACACGAAGGTTGGCGTTTGTCGATCCACCTCCATTGCTTTTGAGGAGTTGATTCTCGGCTCTCAACCTAGAGATCTCAAGGGTGTAATTTGGGGTGGGGTCGTCACTCTGCTCAAGCTCCTGGTCAAGAGTTAATCTGGCATTACCGCCAGTTGACGGGGATGGAGGCGAAGGCCCAGCGACGTCAGTGCTCATCTGTTCTTGCAGTTCCTTGATGAATCTCTCATCATGCTGCTGTCTTTCAGTCAGTTTCCGGATTTGATCCTCCCGAAAGCGCTTGTCTTCGTCGAGATTGCGATTGGTCATAATCAAAGTGATATTTTCACTCTCCAGATTAGCCATTAAACTTCTCTGCTCCCTAATCGTCTGCTCCAATTTCGACTTATCCTCGTTAATCTTATCATAGTCTCTCATGTTGAGCTCCAGCGTTTCGATTTGTTCACGGAAATGGGCATTCTGGTTTTCGATACCTTGAAGATTTTCGAGCTTCTTCTGGTAATGGTCTACCTTGTTCGCTTTCCGGGTCAGTGTTGTGTTTTCAACTTTGAGCTCGTTGAGTCTATCCTCGATCTCGATCAGTCGTTGAGCAGAAGGTCGCAGGGTATGAAGTTCTCTCTCCTGCCTCTCTCTTGTGATTCGGTTGGTTTCGGCTTCCTGTTCCTGATTTGCAATCAGGTCGTTGGCCTCTTGAAGTTTGGCCTTCAAGTCTTTAATGTAGTCAGCCTTGTCGTCATCATTAGATTCTTGGAGGAGCCGTAGTTGGCTCTCGATATCTCTGCTATGCTCCTGTAATTCCGCATGGCTCTCCTCTAAACGGCTAAATCGCGAAATGTAATCAGCGTGCTTCTTCTTTAACTCAGTGTGTGTAGCGACGAGTTTGGCATGCTCTTCTTCTAAGGCGAGTTCGATATCTTGGGTTATTTTTGGAGGGAGGGATTCGTTGACAGGTTTCGAATCCGCAGTATGTAATCCTGATAAGGTCTAATGGGGACGTCAGCTAGCTCCCTTGAACCTGACTCGGAGAAATATACCTTTTGGATTATACTAGCAATCTCGGCTTGCGATTCGAGGTCGAGGCGAGTAATCGCTTGGACATATTTCTCTTTGTTTGTGCCGTGTACAGCTGCTAAAAGGAGTATTGTGAGAAGCTGTCCGCATATGTCAGTGATGCCGAGTTCGAGTCTTGATTCGTGTGTCGCTACCTTGATCGTTTGTTCCGCATCTTCTTGCTCTGCTATCGCATTGAAATCTACCGGGTCCTCCAGCGCAATAGGATCGAGGTCGGGACATTGGATGCGAATATATCGGAGTAAAGATTTGTAGAATGCCTCGAGGCTGCTTTTCTTTGCCAACCATTTGGATGAGGAGGTAATTTTCTCGATATCGTCAACGGCGTATGCTTTGTCGAGGTCCTCTGCAATAAGCGCACATTAGTATTGAGGTCAAGTAAGCCGTGAAAAGTCTCATGCTGCACCCACCAAGCATCTTGGACAGAACCCGACCATCGGTCAGGTCTGCAAGAGACTCGACATTCGAGTCGAGCGGGAACGTGTTTACCTGCAGAAGATGATTAGAAAAGCACTCGAACTCTAGGGGATAGGAGAATTAGAAGCAATACCCATTTCAGGAGAGCTGCCTCTGCGGCTCGACTTGGAGGCATGGTGGATCACCAGGATCTTTCGTGAACGTTGTTCGTAATATAAAGTCAGGCAAAAGATATTCTCTTCTGCTCGGGTCGTCTCGTGAATGGATTTCGAAGATCGTATGGCATTTTGGTCAGCGGGGCTTGCATTGCGATTGCTTTATGCCGAACGGTTTCATTGTTAGAGGTCAAGTTCGCTAACTTTATTGTCGCGATGTTCCCTTGGGGACGCGCCGCGCCGGCTGATCAAAGGCTAGCCTGCAGCCCCTTTATGCATAATGCACTCTGTCAATTGCACAAATATAATTGTTGGCTGTAAAAATAACATTTTTCGACGCTTGTAGACTTTTTGTTTCATAATGTGAAAACTAACAAAGAGTTTCATGCCTCTATCTGGCGATCCATAAAGAATCTCGTTCGACGACAATGACATCACGCGTTGTTGCAGGAGTACAATGCCGGCTACCGGATCTAGCAATTCAAAGCTTGATTCAAAAGAGTTGTTTGGCCAACTTTGGAAGGCTCTTGCATGACTTCTACAATGGCCGTTCTTGCATTGCCCAAGCTGCGGAAGAAAGCTTTGAAAAGAAGAGCTAGGGGTAGTATTCAAACAACGCCTGAAGCTCGAGCAATGCGTGACAATGTAAAGCCTCCCCGTGGCACCGGATCAGGTATACATCTTGAACTGAATCGATTTGGCAAGTACCATTGGTTCTAAAAATGTGTCCCATGCTCCATACGCCGTCCTTTGATTTCTGAATACCTTTCCACGCCATACACCCTTATTTATACCTATTCCAGCCTCTGTTGATCCCTCCTCATACCTGATGTACAAAATGTTGAATACGGCGCATGAGATCTCCAGCTCTTCCTTCTATGGCGTTCATGGGTCGATGGACACCATTTGGTCCTCCTCGATCACGGCGTGATAGTCGTTGCCCCAGGTTTGGACCGTCTCTAGAACTTTCGCAGGCGCTTTCGCAGCAAAGCCCCTATAGAGTATTAGAAGCCGGACGTATAAATATTATAAATATAATAGCAGACACCCACTTGATGAGCTTGTATTCATGAGTGATCATTCCGCCCGCGGCCTTGATCGCATTCTTTGCTTGGTCTACTACGCTGTCTGGGGTTTCGTCTGGATAGGAAACAATGACGGCCTTTTGTGGCATAGTTGCGCCAAGGACAGCGGCAACGAGTGCCAGAATGGAAAAGATAGCAAATTTCATATTTTGATTTGAGTATGTTGTTGATCGGATTTGATGATTGCGGTGAAAGTCAGATGGAGGGGATCATCAGTTCTTATGACCAGCGGTAAAGACCGCGCCTTCCCGATCTGGATCTGCGATCGACCCACAATTCACATGACTCGACTAGCTCCGGCAGGCGTACTCCGCAACCAAGCCAAGCCTCCGGACTTTAGTCATCATTTGGCTGAAAGCATCAGCCCAGCCTTCGCCTCACCTTCAAGACAACGACACCCGTCCTTCTTCAACAACAAAGCCGCACATCGGCATCACCTTCACCAGCACTCCTCCTACCGACCTACTCTCGCATCTTCATCGGATTTTGAGGGACGGGACAGCTATCGACCTTTTGATACGCGACCTATTTCATACTGGGGACTGGGGTTACGAAGAGGATTTGGGGCAAACACAAGACAGCGCAGGGCTGAACTGATTCACAAACACAGAGTTGAAGGCACGGTGGCCGTCGGGGGGATTGGCAGTCATCAAAATACACACTTCTTGTTCTTCTGAGTGAATGCCTTTGCATGGATATAGTTAGCTGCACTTGAAAAGCCCTCTCTTCACCGGTTTCTGAAGCTTGGTGGTTCGCAATTGCGAGACAAAGCCATTTCATTGTGGAAGCCTTTGGCCTTTGCCCAGACTATCTCACTTCACAAGCATTTCCACTCTTTTTTGGCTTTCCATTAGCCCATTATGAATTCCGAAATCTCTGACGATGTTGCGGAGGACTACAAGAGGGCTCTTGAAGACTTGACTATGAATTCACGATATGAGATCAGCAATCTAACAGTCATCGCAAGGGAGAACACAGAGCACGCAATGGCCATTTCTGAGGCCTTGAAGAGCCACATCAAACAGGTAGGATGGAGTTCTCTTTTCCGTTTCATGCTAGTTCATCTAGCACTCTTTCGTTCTCGTGATTTCAGTGTTGTAAAATGATTGATCGTTCACTTACACTGCGTTAGACCTCGCCGCAGAAGAAGCTTCCTGCTTTCTATGTGCTTGACTCTGTCATCAAGAACGTTGGAACACCTTACACCATATTCCTCTCCCGAGGCCTTTACTCGACATTCATGGAGGCATACGCACTGGTGGACAACAGCGTACGGAGGAAAATGGACGAAATGCTGAAAACCTGGAAAGAACCAGTACCAGGAGCCTTGGACACACGTCCTGTATTTCCTCGGGATATCACTGGTCCAATTGAGAATGCGTTGATCAAAGCTAGAACCTCTGCAATCCAAGCTCACCAGGAACATACAAGAAACCAGCAACATATCATGGGACGTGGACGTGCGGGCCCATCTTCTGCTCCCTATAGGGAAACTCCTACACCTCCAAATACATATCGACAACCACCCCCTCCTGCCCAAGGTTACAATACGGGCTATCCTCCCCAACAATACCCTCCCCCCATGAATGGTCAACCATATCCCAACCAACCAAATGGAACCCAGCCATACGGATTACCACCTGTAAGTGACTTGTTTACTGCCCACCATGACTATACTGATCAAGAACAGCGACCACCACCGCAACAATATCCACCGCAGAATGCAAGTGCTTCATCATGGCAGCAGCCTCCACCGCAGCAAGCATATAGTGCCCCTGAAAATAGCATAGACGTACTGAACAGTGATATTGCAAACCTTATCACAGTATCAAAGGCAGACTTTGCTCAGAATCCATGGGATGGCAGTATACAAACCAGATTGAAAGCATTGCTTGACCTACAAACTATATTGCAGAGCCAAAAGCTGCCGCCAGATCAAATAGCTCTCATTAAAACTCAAGTTGCACAACTTTCTGAAGCGTCTAAAGCATCTAAACCTCCACCTAAACCTGCTACCCCTGTTGCAGCAGCTCCCACTCAGCCTCCTCAGCAAAACTCGCTGAGCTCTCTTTTAGGACCGGGTGCACTCGCAGCCTTGCTTGCGAGACAATCCGCGACCCCACAGCCGACACCTCCTGCTCAGACTCGATCGCCGCAGCCAGGTAGTAGTCAACTTCCGTTCAATGCACCACCAACATCTGCAGCGTCAGCAACACCTGTTCCAGATCCCAACTCTTTATTGGAAAGGCTTCGTGCCTCCGGTTTGCTTCCTGGTGCACCGGCGGCAAGTACGCCTACTCCTGCTAGTGCTTTGCCAGCGAATATGTCCTCTGGATTTCCGCCCCCATTTATCAGGACCCCTCCGCAATCGACAAGAACACCACTGGGAGAAATACCAAATGACGTGGTATTAAAACCAGCTTCTTTAAAGATGTAAGAATTCTTTGTCCCATCACCACTTCGTCATGCTAACTGAAATAGTCCTCGACCGCACCTTATATCTAGTTTATACGAGAAACTTGGTGCTCCGTGTTCGCAATGTGGCAGACGCTTCCAAGCGGACGAAGAAGGCCGAAAGAAGAAAGCAGCTCATATGGATTGGCATTTCCGCGTTCATCAACGAATGACCGAGGCGGAAAGAAGAGGCCAACACCGTAGTTGGTATGTGGATGAAATGGTAAGCCTTTCAACCCCTTTTTTTGGTCGCCAACTAACGATTTGTAGGATTGGATAAAGTCTCGAGAAGTGGAAGGGGACCCAAATACCAATGATGGTGACAAGACAAACGGATCTGGGGCTGCTAGCTCCAGCGTTGCTAGCAAGCCTAAATTACAATACCTTCCTGTCCCAGATGACCCTGCACTTGCGAGCAGTCTGTGTCCCATATGTCAGGAGAAGTTTGAGATGAAGTGGCTTGATGAGGCACAGGAGTTCGTTTGGATGGACGCAAGGAAAGTTGGGGAGCGGATATTCCATGCCAGTTGTTATGCGGAGGCAACGAAGGATGTCAGTAATGCTAGGAGAAGTACTCCGGACCCTGCTGCGGCGGGGGTTCTCGGAAAGCGGAAAGCTGAAGTGAGTAATTCCAAAATGCCGGTAAAGAGTCATACTGACATGTGCTTAGGATGATCATATTGCATTGCGGTCTAAGATCAAGACCGAACCATTCTCTTGAATCACGTTGGGCCAATTACTACAGGACGCAAGACAATTGCTTGTCCACTCGCATAGCATAGCATCGGTGTTGGCGGATGGTGGGAATTTAACACTTTTTTGGTAGCAAATACCAATAGAATCTTTAAATCACATAAAAGTCTCCTAGCAATGATCCCATAAGTGACACATCCCCAAATGTTGGTCCGGCGAAGACTCACACGTGACTCTTTCCGTGAAGTTGGCTCTCATTGGCCTCGCTTAAAACGCCCCTCCCCACTCAGAACCACCCGGGAACTTTTGCGCTGCTCTCAGAAATTCCTACGAACCCAACGACAAGAACAAAAACTCTACGAACTTGACAGTTTCAGTCTCCGCCCAACTGCGGTTAAATTGATTGATCCTCTTGTTCATCCCCAAAAACAAATCCCAAAGTAAGCTTTCCTTCCTCCTACTGTATACTCTTGCGCGCGTTTCCAGCCGCCTTCAACGACCTCGAAATAATTTCCCCCAAAAGCAAGAGCAAGAACTAATCTTTCGCGCAAAACAGCCAACAAAATGAAGCACCTCGCAGCATACCTCCTCCTCACCCTCGGCGGCAACTCCTCGCCTTCCGAGAAGGACATCAAGACCGTTCTCGAATCCGTCGGCATCGAGGCTGATGACGAGCGTCTCTCTACTCTCATCTCCGAGCTTAAGGGCAAGGACATCAACGAGGTACATATACACCCACAACTCCCCAACGGAAAGAGTGGGATAAAATTAGGAAAGGATATGGGCTAATGAATGTGGTAGTTGATCGCTGAGGGTTCTACCAAGCTCGCATCCGTTCCCTCTGGTGGTGCCGGAGGCGCTGCTCCTGCTGCTGGTGGAGCTGCTGCCGGTGGTGGCGCTGCTGAGGAGAAGGAGGAGGAGAAGAAGGAAGAGGGTACGTTCATTTCATTTCCCATCCCCCACCATGTTCCCCTCCAATCTCAGATGCTAACTATTTGTACAGAGAAGGAAGAGTCCGACGAGGACATGGGCTTCGGTCTCTTCGACTAAGCGGTCAATTCACCCCTCTCTTTCTGCGATTACAAGTGGACGAGGCTTCTGGAAGGGGTTGTGCGCGCTGGGGCTGTCGTGGCATGGGATGGCATTTAAGGATTTTCTCGTGGTGACGAGTTGAGACGATGAGGCGATTATGCATGCTAGATAGCGGAATACAGACGTACTTCTTCCAACTTTCGTGGCTTGGTGACCATTTTACTATTTGATGTTTTCTTGGGTTCCTTCTGAGAGGTGTTTCACCCTGTGAAATATTATTGATACAGAAGCAAAAGTTCTTTTGGAATTCGTAATGACAACTACTCGGTCTAAGAAGAAGTCATTCCACCTAAGTAGGCGCTATGGAAAATCTCTCGATGTATTGAAAAAGGTAGTAGTAATCAAGCAACTGCTGAAAGTTGCTGGCCTCTAATCAGACATCCCCAATATTTCTGAAAGTTAGAAATTCCACGTTGCGGCTCATATTCACTTAACCGCTATACTTTCCCAAACAATCTCTATAGAGATTTCGAATTAGAATTCTATATTCCTTGAGCACTAAAGGGTGAGGCTACTTTTGTTATTGATAAATCCACTCCCTCGTCCCGCTAAAGATATCGATTTGGGGCAGAAAGCCCTAGCCGCTAATAAATGCGCTAATGACTAACCACCCAATCTGCATCGCAAAATCCACCCACCACATCCAAAATTGAACCTCCACGCCAACTGACCTTCGTTTTTCGACATCCATCGAAAAGCGATCCTCACGTCAACTACCGCAATCATGGCTGTACGTATCGCGCAATCCCACTCCATTCCTTCATTTGCAAGCCTCCGCAGATGCCAGATGCCTCTCAGTCGTCATCATTTGGAGGGTTCAAGGGAAAAATTGATGAAGCAATGCTAACAAATATTCTCTACCACAGGACGAATACGACGCCGAGCAGGCCGCCGAGATCAAGAAGAAGAGAGCCTTCAGAAAATTCTCCTACCGTGGCATCGACCTCGACCAGTATGCCTCCCTCCTTCCCACACAATACACATGAGAAAGCAAAGGGGATCTTTCCTACCATAGAAAGCTAACCCTCATTTCTCCCTGTAGACTCCTCGACCTCTCCTCCGACCAACTCCGCGATGTGGTGCACGCCCGCGCGCGCCGCCGTTTCAACCGCGGTCTGAAGCGCAAGCCCATGGGCCTCATCAAGAAACTGCGCAAGGCCAAGCAGGAAGCTCGTCCCAATGAGAAGCCGGATCTCGTCAAGACGCACTTGAGAAATATGATTGTGGTGCCGGAGATGATAGGTAGCGTCATTGGTATTTACTCTGGCAAGGAGTTTAATCAGGTCGAGATTAAGCCCGAGATGGTTGGTCATTATTTGGGAGAGTTCTCGATTTCTTAGTGAGTACCCTGAACGTTGCGAGGGAGGGATAAATCTCTCGCGTAGAGGATAGGACTAATGATATAACAGCCACCCAGTCAAGCACGGAAGACCCGGTATCGGTGCCACCCACTCTTCGCGTTTCATTCCTCTCAAGTAAATGCTGGATTCTCGCAGAACGTTCTGGGATTTCTGGAGTGCAATGGGGGAACATGGATGGACGGGTGCAATCTTGCAATGTGTTTCTCGGCAGTCAATTTGAGCTGTTGTAGATAGAATAGCAATGGAATCTTTGCATCCACCAGCAATTTGTGCCTTTTGACATGTGATGATTTGGAAGCATTTTGTGACTATAATGGCAGCCCTGCTTCTCTGCTAGGCTGTGTTCCCTTTTCCGTTCTCCAGCTTTCAAGATGGCTTATTCTATTCCCCCTTCCTCCCCTATCATCAACTCAAAACCCTCCAGCCTTTGCAATTCACACTGTATAAGCAACACCACTTTCCACAATACATCTTCCACCCCTGGCCCAAGATCAGCCTTCCCAATTCACCTCCCTCCTCTCCCAACACAACCGCCAAAAAAAAAACCCCCCTGCGTTCTGATCCTGGTTCTAGGGCCTCCCTTCTGTTGGAGTAAGCACGAACTTCTCCAACTTCTCGACTCCCGCTCTCCACCCGCGTTACGGTGTGGCGAAAAAACCCTTCTCATCCTCTAAGCCCCCTTGGTGTCTCCGAGATGCGATCCCTGGGTGCCAATATCAGGCATGTTTGCTGAGTTTTGCTGTAGAGGTCATTTCACAAGCGACACATTGGGAAAGCGTAGAGTCATGGCTAGCTATTAGTTCTAGATTCTCTATTTATACCGTTCTACATGCTACTCGAAGATTGTTAACCTTGTTTATTGCTACATACTACTCTCCTACTCATACAATCCTTTTGTTCCCAATCCCCCGATCCAGAGCTCAACTTCCGTCCAGGCCATCAATTGACGTCCCGACCGGCACATATTACGTGTGGTTGTTGAAGGAAAGTTATACGACCAACTAAATGAAATACAGTATCAATTCGAGCGCATGGAAAGTTGCAGGTCAAGCTCTTCGCTCTGAACGCCAGTGAAGAAACGCAGCATTTGTATTCTATCAATCCCAACCCCAGTTCCTTTTTCGCCCCGTGTGTGCTGGAAAGTAAAAGCAAATACGCGAACAGTAAGCTGTCAAAGTACAAATGGGGAACGTGCTGCAGGTCAAAATCGAAAAGTGTTTGTCGAAGTCAATGCAATTCTGAACGCGCAGACGACATTGCAGGCCGAAAGACCGAAGTATCCGAGTGCAAACGTAATGAAGCAAATGTAGAAGCATCGTATACCGTCAATGAAGAACCGATTGTTGACGAAATGACCCAAAACGAATCCTCCTGGCGGCTCAAGTCTCGCCATAACTCAGGTTCTCAATATAGGTGTTTTCCTCTGTCTTGAACTCGCCCCCATCATGCTCATCTTTTGCACTGGCATTGACTTGGTCTGACATCAGACCCTTCTCCTTGAGGTACTTGATTGACTTCAAGATGGTGAGATCATCCTTCGCAGTGTCGTTGAGAATAAGGCGTTGAGCGAGCGTCATCTTGCCACCGTTGGCTTCCTTGTCTCGCAAGGCTTGGTTTCGAACCTCTTGATCGTGCACGAAACGACACTTGCCCTTTTTACCACAGGTGCCACCAGTTGAGAAGTACTTGCAATGACGCTGAAGTTGGGCTTTTGGTGGAGGTGGCATGCGCATAGGACCACCCATACGAGATGATATGGCTTCAGGTTTCGAATCCCCATCATCCGATGAGGCTTCGGAACCACTTTCGCTCACTTGACCACGGTCTTCGTCGCCTTCGTCTCCGTTTTCACGCTTGCGCTTGGCGCCAGAAATGTTGCGCTCCAGCTTCTCGAGTTGCAACCTAAGCTTCTCAGCCTTTCGCTGGTCTCGCTCAAACTTGGTCTCTTCTTCTTTCTTGATGGGCTGACCCCTGGATCGGCCCTGCTCACGACGCAAACGCTGCTCTTCTGCGGCAGCCTCTCTACGAGCTTTCGTAGGGAATCGAGATTTGCGCTCCGCAAGCCAAGCATCAAGATCTGTTGGAAGCCTAAGCCAGGTTAGCTAGAAGAACTAATCTCCCACTTTTATAATAACGTACTGTGGAGTATCGGGACCAAGCAAAGTAACAAGTCGAGCTTCTTCATCAACTTCATCAAGATCATCTTCACTCTCATCGTGATCAACACCATTTGGTGTGAGTCCAAGAGTATTTGTCTTGCGCTTCTTCTTCTTTTTACCACTAGCATCTACACCTGTAGGCTTGTGGTGGTTCTCAGAAGGGGCTCGATGACCATTAGACTGATGATTGCCATTGCCGCGAGAGTTGAAATCACCACGACCTCTGCCTCTGAAATTTGTGTTGCCTCTGCCACGATGAGGGCTAGAATTGAAAGGGGTAGGGTCAAGAGGTGGACGCTGTCCCCCATGAACAAAACTCTGTGGATATCCTTGATATGTAGGCTGATTAAAAGGAACAGGCGGAGACTGATGATTGTTGGGAGGATACTGTGGGGTAAAACCATTGCTCGCTTGAGCCATATGATTTCCCTTATCAAAACCCATTCGAATTGGGGGACCCGCCAAAGGGGCTTCAAACCCTCCACGACCATTAACAGGTCCACCACGACCACGACCGCGGTTATTAAACTGCGGAGGACCATGCTGCTGGGGCCCAGACCACTGCTGGGGAGCATGTTGGTTAGGTGGCCCACTGTGACCAAAAGGGGGTTGATGAGAGTTTTGAAACTGTGGAGGTTGCTGAGGGCCGTACTGAGGCTGCTGGTATCCTGCATGTGGTGCGAAATTGGGATGGTAGTTCTGTACTGAAAGAGGAGCCGGCGTTGGAGTGTGTTGCATTGGTGGCTGCTGATGATGTTGCTGAGGAGGGCCTTGATGTGGTGGGCCGTGATGCTGGTGGCCTTGCCACTGTGGCCCAGAATAGCCCCCTCCATTTGGACCAGAGTTCTGCTGCGGGCCGTGTGCTTGCGGGGCAGGTCCTTGATTAAAGCCTGCCGCAGGATTGTGAGGGTTGTACGGAGGTGGTTGAGCTTGATTCTGGGGTGGGCCTTGGTTCTGGGGAGGACCGTTGTATCCGTTTGGCTGGTGCGAGAAAGGAGGACCATGGAAGTCACCTCTGCCGCCCTGCATGCCCCCTCTTCCGCCGCGTGGAGGACCACCACCGCGTGGCTGCTGCTGCTGCTGCTGCTGATATTGAGGTTGTTGCTGGCCGTATCCGTACTGGGGCTGCGGTTGGTGTTGAGGACCACCAGGCGGAGGCGGAGGAGGTGGGAAGTTGTACTGGCCGGTAGCCATCTTGTTAGAATGAGACTGCCTCTTTTGTCGGGTCAGTTGTCGAGGTTGTTGAGTCGGGGGAGCGCCGTTTTGATGTGTTGTATGTGCAGGTGAATGCGGATTCGCGTCCCAGTTGGCAGTCGCAGCTCGAATATTCGAGTTGTTGTAGCTGTAGGCGTCCGAGAAGTCTGGCACGGCGCAAGGAGTGTCAATTAAAGATCCAAATACAAACACAGAAGATGATGAGAAGGAGTGATGGCTGATGGCAGCAGAAAGTGATGTTTGTGGCCAGCAGCGAAATATGTGAGACGGAAAGAAAGAGAAAGGGTGAGACCCATACCTGCCATTTTTGCTGCACGGTTGGTGCACGTTCCCGCAAGTAGCGCGCCACTAAGAATCTGCGCTTACGATGACTGGCTCAGTGCAAAAGCGATATCGAAGAGCTCTGTTAAAATTTGTGCAAGTAGTCGAAGTCGAAGTTTGGTGTTGAGATCGCAAAAGGAAGATGTGTAGATGGTAAGTTTTGATGAGCTAGAGAATTTTTAAGCTTGAAGAAGTTGACTTGGGCTTGATAGGTGAATGCGTGAATATTATGTGGCGTACTGTGGTCGGAGACGTGCATTACCAATTGAATCTCAGCTTGTGTAGCGGTGTATCAAACGGCCAGAAAGTGAATCTGGGGGATCGGTAGCTGTTGGGCGTTGAATCGTTTTGAAAGAGGAAAGATATTGTGATACAGGAACAGGGAACCGTTCACGCCCGGAAAAGTAACTTTGTGGAATTTAAGGTCAGAGCACCCCCAACAAATATCTGCAGAAAATGGACGCTGAACTTAGTAGAACATTTTGCTCGGAATTTGACTTCTCAATATCAGAGATAGGGATAGTCCTCAACTGTAAGGAAATATTCCCAATTTTGCGGGAGACAATTAGGCTCATCCCGCATCTCAAAAAGTGGGTGACGACTAGACGACTTTTGAGAATTTTGACACAGTCATCACACAAAAGGCGACCAACCTCTGAATATATCCCATCCAACAGAGTTTGAACGTGGTATACAAGCTTTTCAAGCAAACTTCGATCAACGCGACTGCCAGAATCTAGGGCCTTCCGAACATTTAGAGGGACGAGTCTGGAGACGGTTTTGAGAGCAGATTCTTAATTCAATCACGTTGGTAATCGAGAAGCAGACTTCGGCAGGTATCAAGACTTGAGGCTCCAAGTGGGACTACGATCCTATCTCCCACCCTAGTAAAATGTTCATCTTAGTCAGTCTCCCCTTTCCAGCCCTCAAAATTGTTCAGATTTAACAATTTTAGACCAAAATCGCGGACTTAGTCCAGATCAAACCCGAAGACTTCAACAAACACCCCGAAGTAGCTGTCGAAGACAACATCAATCTTAAATACTCCAACAAAGTCATCCAAAAAATCGGCCTCTGTATCTGCATGTACGATATACTCTCTGCTTCAGATGGACTCATCGGTCACGGTACTGGCCTCGTAAATATCAACGGTACTCCTCCCACTCCTCCCACTCTATCTCTTCTGACATAATATATGTAGTGGAGTTCCGCATGATAGTCTTCCGCCCCTTCAAAAACGAAGTAATGGTCGGCAGAATCAGCTCCTCAAAACCAGACGGCATAAACAGTACCTCCCCCTCCCCTCCTCCTCCCACCCCACAAACTAACAACCCCAGTCCGCACAAAATTCTTCAACGAAATCTGGGTTCCCCTCGAAAAACTCCCCCCCGGAACCCGCTTGTTTGTCCCCTTCCCTCTTCCCCTCTCACATACACACTAACATCCCCCCAGCAGCGACGACGACCAACTTATGATCTGGGAAACCGAAGAAGGCGAGCAGCTCTTCTTCGACAACCACGAAACAGTGCGCTTCAGAATAGAAGAAGAGGAATGGTATGATCAGGCGCCTATAGGACCGAAGAAAGATGGGGTGGTGCAGGAGAGGAAGAGCCCGTTTAAGTTGGTGGCGTCTATGGAGGAGCCGGGCATGGGGCCGTGTTTGTGGTGGGATAGCATGGAGGAGGAGGGGGAGGGGATGGATGTCGATGGTTAGTGGGTATGAGGGGAGGGACGGAAATGTGATTTCGTGTTTTTTATTGGGGGTGGTGTATTGTTTGGCGTTTGCGTGGAGGGTATCTTGGTACATATTTAGAATTACATGGTCCTAGAATAAAAGCTTTGTGTGTCTTTTTCTATCACTTACTTGCTTTTCGCAATTTTGCATGTTTGATTTTCTCTTCAACCCGCTCCTTCCACTTTTGCTTCTCCAAAGAGTCTTACGTCTTTACTTCCAGGTTGACCTTTTAAGCTTAAGCGGATCGATTCACAAAATGGCAACGGCCGGCATCCCCATCCGCCCGAATAGTTCGGGGATAAATGCCCCACTAGAAACGTTCCAGATGACCTTCTCCATACATTGACCATCATCGCACAATTTCCAATCATGTGTGTGTTCAACATCTGCCATCAGCCAGAGTCGTCCGATTTGAAACCAAACAACGGTTCCTTCGCACCCTCTTCCTCGCTGTCTTGATCTTAAGGAAATACAAATCCTTGACCGGGCTACATTCTTGACAGCAAACGATATCTTGACCGCAATCAAATTCCATTTATTCAGTCACCAGACTCACTGGTCGATGTTCAATATTTTATTGGCGGAATTAAATAGAATTCGAAATCATAAATACATTTCAGGATCACGGCCGGACAGATCCATGGCCGGTTCCATTGCATAAGTTTTTTGACTTTAACTTTGCTTGGTCGAGGTTGAAAGAAAGATTACGAGCGAAGAATATGTGGTGTACATATTCTGAAATCTCAGGCTCGAAATATCATCCAGTCTTTCCAACTCTGTTTCGAGCCGACTTCTTTGGGGGAAGTACTAGTCAGAAACGGTGATACTTTGACCCCGCCAACATTTAGAGATCCAAATCAGTGTAAGAAACTTATTTAAACTCTTTCTTTACCATTCATTACATCTCATGCATATGCAAAAAACTCGAAACGAGAGGCATAGAGAGGAGTTTTTGTGGTTCTCGTTGGTTCCTACGGCGTTCAGCTCTTTGAATTTCAGTGAAGTCATAAGAGGGAAGATGGATGCATCGTAGTTCGAACAAGGTCTAGCCATGATTCATTTGAAAAGATGGATGACAGCATAGAATTGCTTGACAGCAAACGCCCACTCAATTCATTGGCCTTGACTCAGTGCAGAAAAGCATGAAGTGATTGTGATTCCCTAGATCAATGAAAAACCAGATACGACAACTTATGGAGTGATGGACCACGGTACCAGTAGCTGAAATAAAGATAACGCGCTCTGGGTCGTTCTGTTCCACCACACAAGATCAACGCTGATTGTACGGAGGTGGAGCTGATATAGATTTCACACCCCCACCTGTCCGTTCCTCCAACCGGCCCCTTCCAACTACCCCCAAGTCTATTCCAGGCCGTGACTTGCCGTCTACAATCTCATGCACAACACCTACTTAGTAAATCATCGTATTTATTCTCCATATACCAAAGGATCAACCTGCATGTACCTCCGCAAGCGAATGAAAAAAAGGCGGAATGGGAGAGGTCGCTGAAGCCGGAGTTTCGACGGTGCGTGCGAAGATTTTCAAAGGAATTATGAAAGACTCTATTCTTGATGGTTTGCTGATTTGCTTAAGGGAATGAAAACGTTGAGGGTGGAGGATTGATAGCAAGGTGATGAGTGACAGCAAAAAGGCAAAGTCGACTTTCAACGTGGCTGAGATGGAGGTGAATGGGTTTTTTTGTTGCTCGGGGCAATAATAGAAGGACTTGATCTCCTCACAGCATAGGGCTGTAGCAGTTGAACAACCATTGGATTGCACGTCGGGAGGACAAAGTTGGAATGTAGCGAGAAGAGGAGGTCTGAGGCGGTTTACATATAGGAACGAAATCGAAGTTGATCAAAAAGGATGGCCGAGAAAAAGGTAACAACTTGACGGAAGCTGTCGAATACAGCAATTCTTCTGTCATAAAACTTCTAAGCTGCATAGAATGACGATGAAGTCTTCCCTCAAAACCAAAGGTACTTGTAGGTATGAAATCCAACAATCCAAGCATTTTCTTTTCCGTCTCTCCAACGCCATCCCAAACGCCATCGTCTAATTACTGCCTATCTATTCCATCCATCTATTCAGAAGAATTTCCATTAGCAACCCCGTTAGAAAGTCCATTCGAGATCTTAGGCCACACAACAGCCTTCTCCAACGCCTGCAGCACGTCGGCCTTCAAATCCTCTGCGTCCTCAATTCCGCAGCTGACTCGCACCAAATCATCAAACACACCCACAGCCTCTCTTTGCTCTTTTGGAATACCAGCGTGCGTCATGCTGCTAGGAACCTCCACCAAACTCTCAATTCCTCCCAGAGACTCGGCGAGCGTGAATAGATTCGTAGTTTGGCAGAATCGCTCGGCAGCTGCATGGCCTCCCTTGATTCGGAATGACAACATGCCGCCACCCATTCCATTTCTATGTTGCTTGAGCGCAATGGCGCGGTGGGGATGCGATCCCAGCCCGGGGTAATTGACTGCAATAACGTGTGGGCTGCCCTCCAGCGCCTTGGCTACGGCTGTAGCATTGACTGTTGCCTCTCTAGCTCTCAAATGCAGGGTCTTCAGCCCTCTATGTGCCAACCAGCTGTCGAATGCTGAAGGAATAGCTCCGATTGCATTTTGCAGGAATCCAAGTCGCTCTTTCATGGCATCTGAGTTGAAGGCTGCAACGCCCATAACGACATCCGAGTGACCATTGATATATTTCGTGACACTGTGTACGACAATATCCGCACCATGATCGAGGGGATTCTGAACATATGGGCTGAGGAACGTGTTATCAACCACAACCATGATGCCATGCTCATGCGCCTGTGAAGCCACAGCCCTGATATCCACCAAACGAAGCGTAGGGTTCGACGGCGATTCAATCCACACCAACTTCGTCTCCGGCGTAATGTGCTCCCTAATATCAACCTCAATCTCCGGCGTAAATGTAACTTTCACCCCGTGCGCCTTCGCTACTTGCGTGAAATATCTGTGTGTGCCTCCATACACATCGCTAACGCTGATGACATGACTGCCAGCCGCCAAACTCTGCAGGATTATAGCGGTAGTCGCGGACCCTGATGCGAATGCGAGGGCGTATTTGGCGTGCTCGAGCGCTGCGACTGCTTTTTCGAAGTTCTCCCGGTTGGGGTTCGAGGAGCGAGAGTATTCGTATTGGCCTACGGGCTTGCCTACCGCAACTTGCGCGAAGGTTGTGCTGAGGGAGATGGGCTCGATGACTGCGCCGGTTGAAGGGTCATGAGGAGAGCCTGCGTGTACGGCTAGGGTTCCGAAGCGGTGGACTGGAGACGGTGCTCGAGGGGGAGTCTCAATGGGGTGGTCCGCCATTTTTTCTTGTTGTTTTGGAGGGGTCGTGCGGGGTGGTTCGAGGAATTTTTTCTTGGAGTGAGGAAAATTCTTGGCTCGTGGGAGAAAGAGCAAGGAAAAGGGGAACACAATTCTAATATGAATTCTTGGGGAGCGAACGATTATATTTAAAGGAAGGAGCGAAGACGACTCGTATTATGTACCACTTTGATTCCAAAACTTCTAGACAATGCTGATTGATAATGGGCTCAGTTGCTGGAATCTACCCGAGGCTAAACTACATCTGACATGTAATAAGGCGTGCAGGATGACACCATAGCTTGTTGGTCCGGGATTTGAATGGTTTGAATCAACTAGTCAAGTAAGAAAGGGATTTCAATTAGTAAGATTTCTTCTGGATGGATAAAAGAACAAGGAATTGTCAGCTCTATTAATGGCTATGGACATTCAAAGTACCTTTCCCTTTGTACCTACAGTAGTGCCCTGGCAGAGCCGTTGCCGTTACTAGGCGAAAGACGGGAATCTACCCGATGGTTCAAAGCGGCACTGATTTCTTCTGGATTTTGAGTGCTTGGCACGGTCAGAACCAGTGCCGCTTTTTCTCGAGCTCTCGTACGTTCTTCACTACGTCGGCACCAATATCTTCCGTCCTGTGGAGAAGGGGAAGGGGTACTTTCAACGTCAACCCCTCCGCTGCTCTGATATGCCTTCAATTTTTGCTATATCACCATGCGCAGGACACTTCCAGCAGAAGCCTGTACTCAATCATAATCCCGTGGGGTGGTAGCCTCCAACATGCCGCCACGGAGATCCCACAAGAAATCCAAGGCCGGCTGTCAGAGATGCAAGCTACGGAAGATCAAGGTATGGTTGTTGATATTCTGGAAGTGTGACACAACTAATGGTATACAGTGCGATGAAGTACATCCAACATGTGGGAACTGCACAAAACATGGGGTGTCCTGCGACTTCGAGGGGGTTCCAATTAGTCCTGCTACTGCAAGTCTGAGTCCGCCTTCATTAATGCCAGTGTCGAGTACCCCGGAGTCGACCGGAAACAGTCCTGCTGCTTCTGCTGCTTCTCCTCGATCTTCCCACTCATCTGTTACGCCATTCTATCAAACGCCAACAGAGCTTGTCAGAGCGAATACCCATCCGGCAGCTTCCCGTCAGCTTGAATTGAAGCTTATGGTTCGTTCATTTATTTAACCCCCTGGATTAATTCGGAACTTGCCTCATTGCTCCCATGCACCATGCACCATGCTAATTTGATAAATAGCATCACTTCACTGCGAATACCTCCTTGACCTTTTCTGAAATCGATGCGGCACAACATGCATGGAAAGTTGATATTCCTACGATAGCATACGATGCGCAGCACTTAATGGATGCCATTCTTGCTGTATCAGCACTTCATCTTCGTTCCACGAACCCTGACGATAAAGTTCTCATCCGAGCTTCACATGGCTATATGGCCTCGGCCCTCGCTCAATATTCGTCTCTCCTCAATCGTGGACTGTCCGAGCTCAATGCGGAAGCATTGTTCTCTACGTCGGCCCTCATTGCATTTCAGGCTTCTGCATCAAGAAGGTTCGAAGATTTCCAGAGAGATGGGGGATATACTCTTCCTCTCGCTTGGTTTCACTCTTTCCAAGGGGTTAAGACGGTTGTAATGGCCAGTTGGCAGTGGCTAAGGCAAAGCAATCGAGTGTTTCCGATCATCAATGGACAGCCGGCCCTCAATCTAGACCTTGATCCTGAGCGAAGACTATTCTTTGCGCCTCTACTTGAAGGTCTTGATGAACAAATACAAGCCGCACCGGATCAATTGAGCCTGGAGACAAGACAGGCTTATGAGCATTCAGTCGCCTTTCTGAATTGGGCGTATTTGAAGCCAGTACGGAACAGAATACTCGGATTTGCCGCTACCGTGTCTCGCAGATTTGTGGACATGATGGGACAGCACGATCCTCGTACTCTCCTGATTGTGAGCTGCTTCTTCGCTATGATGAGAGCAGTAGATGATGCTTGGTGGCTCCAAGGTGTCGCAAAGAAAGAAGTCAATGGAATCTGCAGCCTTCTACCTTCCGAATGGTGGCCAAAGATGGAGTGGGCATTAAAAATAGCTAATCATAATGGACCAATTACCGATGAGGTCTGGGGCACATCATTGAAGGAAATCAAGAGCGAAGAGGAAGAACCGACCATCGGCAGCGAAACAGTTCACCACCATATTGATATCTTAGCCAAGATAATGGAGACTTATGCTCCGCCGGGGCCACCGGACTGAAGAGGAGATGAAGGCACATTTCGTGCCTGTGTATCAACAGCATACCCGAGCTTTGAACGGGCGGGCCGCCTGCTCCGAGGAAGTGGCAGACGGGCCGAGCAATGGAGAGGAAGGCAAGGAAATACAGACAAAAGTCTGCTATCAACCCTCATAGAAGACCGCAAGGATCATTTCCCATGCGGTCGAGAGAATCAGTACCTCGCCAGAAAGAAGACATATATTTCTACCACATATATTATATACTATACCATTTCCAAATCTCTCCAAATCCTCCCTAAACCCAAAAAGAAAAAACAAACTTCGTTGCACATCGCACCCCTCGCCCTATAAATCCCTCACAAACTCAAAATCAGACCACCCAACCAAAGTCACATGTTTCATCCTTCCTAATCTGCGCTTTTTGTTGCACGTCGAGTCCCGGCAGTCAGAAACGTCTCAAAGCTTATCAGGATCCGGCATTCCGGATATCGGGTAGGTTTGGGATGAAAAGTTTTTTCGAGGCTTGGTTCACCCACATGGGGTTTTTTGGGGGGTTTACTTCGGTACTTGAGGTTGTCACCCCACATAATTCATTGATTTTAAACTCTTCGAATTTACAAGTCATCTCAAGGATATATATTGTGAAAAGGACTATAATACTTGCAGAAGTCCACGCAAATGCACTGGATCGTCAGTCACTTCCCAAATTTTCTCTTAATTTCATTTTCATGGCACTGTTCCGTCCCGACATTTGGTGGGTTGGAAAAGAAGGAGCTGAAATCTGCGGAACTGATGTGGCCGTTCAATTGTTTACTCTTTCCAGATGCTACAATATTGGTATAGCGAGTAGGGTACCGGCGGCACTCTGACTCGTGTCTGCAATCGACATTGCCATTCAACTGAAGTGCTTCGTCGGTTGACTCGACATTTTCGTAGACATCGCCTCCAACTTGTTTGAAGCACGCTCTCTCTCCTCTACTATCATTGTCTCTGGAATTTGGACTAATCATGTCCAGTAGTTTCTACATTATCGTCAGCAGCCGTAGAATCCTAGTCGGATGCGACAGATCGGAGGAGATAAGTGAGGAGCCATACAAATTTCTTCGCTGCTTGCTGATTAATCGGCCATAGAGCTTCCAATCTACCCTGAAAACTCGACATCATAATCTTGATTGACTTCACATTGTCACTTGTCTCTCTCCACACAGGAACCTCGCCGACAATAGTATCCACGCCTTTGCTCGTTTCATGTGCAGCTTGGATATTGGCCTCAAAAACGCTCAACGCCAGTGCACTCTTTTCTATCTCGATTTGGGCGAATGCCTCAACAAGTCTCTGTTCCTCCTGGCTTCCCAGACATATCTTTGCTGCTCTCCTGAGTTTCGACTTCTTCGTATTCGCAAGCATATCTTTCAACATCTTTTCTAAACTCTCAATATGCTGGATGAGATTCCCGGCATGTGCCACTACTCTTTTCGTCTGTAGCGCGGGGTTGTGCTGGATCTGCAGCAGGGTTTCCGAAAGCTCGTTCAGCTGCTGACACCCTCGATGTAGCCTCGCCGGGGCAGTTTGTAGCGTCCCATATACCTGCCTAATTGAAGCTATGATATTGATAGTATAAACGCCAACTTGGGCAATAGAGGCAAGAGCCCCAACAATTTCTAGGCCCGTCATAATAAGATAAAAGCATAAGACGGGAATGTAAACATTGAGAGAAGAGGCTGTTGGAAACCTTCCGATTAAATGTGTATCATCTCTGTGTTCCCTGTGGTGTGTACGGCCTCTGCCACGTCGGTCTAGGCAGTCCCTTCGCCACGCAATATATGCTGTGTAACCAGCCCCGCCGCAGCCTCAATGGGCTTTCGTAGGGTGTTGTACCAATTAAGAGATGCGGCGGTTCGCAATTTGGTTCGCATCTAGTGGCATTCGCCCGTTCAAATAAATCAAGTTGCCCCCTAGTGGGTCCCAGGCATTCTTCAATCCACGTCCATCTCCTGTGGTATCATAAAGCTACATTCCGTGGTTTTCACTACAATCATTTGTTGGTAGCCCATGACTCGTATAACCAAGAAACTGTATCGAAATGCCGAATTTCTATTCTTCCGACAGGCAGAGATCGAAAAGAACTGATTACGATGAAACTCGACGCCCACGTCAGACTGCAACCGCTGCACAGCATGAAGCCCCGAGAGGCTCCGCTCCCGCAGCACAGTCCTTTGCACTGGTCCATCTTGGCCCCCGAAATCCCCACAGTGAGCCTGACGGATTTTCTGATGGACAAACACATCCCCGCGCACTTCCAGAAGCCAGACATAGGCATAGCCCGGAATCCTCGCAGGACACAAGAACATCATCGCATCAGCACCACGAAAGAGGCAATCGCGCCTTCAAGCCGCTAGCCACATCTCAGATATCGTACTCGGGCATCACGGCGCAAGGGAATGCTGGTCAGATGAATGGTAGCATAGGGGAAGCACAGCTAGGGAGTTGGTCTAATATCCACGCTGGACGGAACGCAGGACCACAGTTGAATGGTGGAATTAGAGGTTCTACAAGGCACGATGTAGAGGCTGCGGAAGTAGCACTCGGGAACAGAAGGAATCATGGACACGAGTCACGCCATGAACAGGAAGCAGGATGCGGCTGTGTTATGATGTAATAATTGCTCATATATCTTCTCCTTCTTGTCCATGTAAAGATGAGGACGTGGAATTTCGAGAAGGGATCTTTGGGAGGCAGGATTTTGAGGTTGCGGGAGTAACGTCTATACTGTATCAAAATCTATCAGCTTGGGAACTTCAACGAGATCCAAAGTGAAGTACTCGAGGAACTCACAGACTCACAGAACTATAGATCTGGATACTGTCTCGCAGAGTTTCTGGACGAGCGGCTTTGACGGGGCTGCGCAGCAGGGCGCTGTGGCTTCGGGAAACATCTTGTAACAGCGCAGATCGCGCACATAAACAGCGCAACCATCAGGCTTGACCTGGCGCCTCCTCGCTCCCTCCTTTGGCCAGGCGAACTTGGCGACCTTCTCTCTCGCATTTCAGATCGGATGGCTTTCCGAGATCTAGGGCTCTCGGATTGAGGAGGGCTGCCACACTCGATAGAGTGCGTGGAAACATTGACTAGGGCATAGATCTTACTCCTAGATCTACTTGACATCTGGACTTTGGAATGGCGTGCACGAGAGACGCTGCGATTTCGATATGATCGCCGATCTCCTGCTGAATTGTGGTTGGATTGGCGAGCTCGATCCAAGGCGGCGATGCGACCGTACGAGGCATTCTGTTCCGTTATAACTCGACCTCTCCGAAGGTCATCAGAGAGATCTCTCATGTCCATCGTAGAAGTTTGCTGAATGAATGAGCAATGATTTAAAGGACATCGAGTAGAAGGGGTTCGACGGTACTCGTATTCTCTCCACCAGTTTCGGTATACCCCACTTTGGAGGGGGCGTATTGGCAAGGCGGACACGGCGGAACTATGCTATCACTTTCACACTCTATTGCATAACAGTGAGCCACTCGTCCCCCGGTAGGTCTCGGGGTTTAATCCACTATTCCATATTCCGGCCAATAATTTAAATTAGTTCCAACTTGACTCCTCACCTATGTCAAAGCGCTCGAAGGGCTAAGTTGAGGATCTCTGGGTCCAATTCAGTCACGTTAGGAGTACCCAAGTGGTGTCTGTACTCACCAGGACCGCAGTTCTCGACTGTAAAGCCCACCTCGAAAGGGACGAGACTCTGAAATTTGAGCATGGCTTTGAGTACCAATCCCACAGACTATTCCATAATGCGCTTACGATACTTAAGATTACTGGAATGCTCAGTCGTGCATATGCAATGTGACACGGACCGTATGGTACTGGAACACCTGATCGAATGGTGTCAGCTTCTGGATTCTGCACCAAGGTTCATCGCTCAGGAGCAATTGCGATGACCGGGCGAACTGTTTAACCATTTAATAATGCCTCCTTAGGATGGCATTGACTTTGTACAACAGCGGTAAATAAGATCTTACTACCCCCTTAATTAAGCGAGCTCAGGGGTGCTGGAAGATAGGGGTGAGGCGCATTTGCTCACAATCTGGGGACCAACCTGATCTCGCTACCTAGGTAGGCAGAAAAAATTGATTTCACATGACCCCTTGTGACGCCAAAATACTCCTCGGTCACTGCGGGGATTTCGCGGACTTTGAGTCAGCGACTTTGGCTTTTTTTGGCTGAGCGCGCGCAGTCGGGAAAAGCGCGCGCTGGACCAAAGATATCAGGTTCCTTTACAACAACTTTAGAAATAAGTCCTCATTGACTATGATTCGTCTGATACAGGACTGTCAGGGTTACAAACAGAATACCATAGAATTTGGATTTAAATAGGGGCTTGAAATGACATCGTCCCATGACTTTGAATGATCGACACAGCCCTACTCATTTCTACTCGACTCTTCTTACTGCAAATTCGATGATGGCAACCCCGGGCTCCATCCACGCTCCATCCTGAGGATCCCACGACATCTCTTCAAAAGAGCGCATCCATGCTTGAGTTTCCCACTTTGTTCCTGTCTCGTTCTCTATCTGTCCCCACAGCGTTTTGAAAGACTCAGGGTTATGACGATACATCGGCACCCCAATCGATTTCAGCGTGACTTCCTGCGCTTTCGGATTCCCGATTTGGTTGCCCACAATCATTGAACCAGCTTTCGGATTGGAGAAACCAATCAGTGATTTGAAAGCTCTGACCTGGCCCTCCCAGTCCCATTGATGAACAACTTGTAAAGTCGAGATAATGTCGATTTGACCTTTCAACAAAGAAAGACCAGCGACCGAATCAGGCGCGGCCAAGATGTCGGCTTCGATAAAATGTGCCTTGAAAGTTTTCTTGTCACGGAACATTTCATAGCCTACATCCCAATGACTAACGATATCAACACCATAGAGATTATTCGAAGTCGAAGGGGCGCTGTCGAAGGCCAAGCGACGGAGATCGTGGCCGATAAAGCAGCCGACGTCTATCAAGATTTCTCCATCTTTGACGCGCTTCAAGATCTCGGTATATACAGGCAACTTGCATAATTGAGGGACCAGCCAAGCACCGACCCCAGTACAGGGATAAGCTCGAATATCCCAAGCTAGGTCGCGCTGAGTGTTGATTGCGTCAGATCGTGAAAGTAAAATAATCATTTTAGGATACGAGACTTACGATTCTATGAACGTGTTGTGACTGCTGCGCTGTTGGTATATGACTGTATTCTTCAAGAAGCTGTTGAGTCTGTGAAATTTAGATAAATAAGATGCTCTCGCTGCGGACCAGGGAAGTTTTACCTCTGGGACCAACTTTTTCTCAATGTTGGTTTGGTAAAATGGGAACTTGGCCTTGTCGACTGTTTTTGTATACGGCGGTTCCGAGTAAACGTGCTGGGAATTTTCAATTTGAGACTCCATGCTGATAGGTCTTGCTTGGATGCTAGTATAGAAGCGGGACAGAAGATGTTACGGTTAAATGGTGATATTTAAGTCTTCGCGCCGGCGGCGAATTGCTTCAGCATGTGCGCCGTGTATATGGGGGCGAAGAGTCGACGATGATGCGTCCAATTATGTTCACAACTTCATCAAAGCGGGAGTTCCAAGGAGGTGAGTAATTCATGATTTATGTACTATCACCAACAACCAACAGCATATAGTGGAGCCAACTGCATTACATATTCAGCGAAAACCAACCGTGATACCAACAGTCGGTGTGGATACAACACTTAAGGTTGAGAAAAGGGATCTGGATCTTCTCACAATACATGGAAGCCAAACTTCTGGGAGCGATTGGTCTTGTTGGAATCTCGCTACTCTCTCAAAGTATCATTGTCTATTCTCGGACGAAATGTCTTATTCGACGCCGAGGATCCTACTTGACTCCTTCCACTCGCAAACATCATATAAGATTTCATCTGGCTTTCATGATCATACTCGCGTCCAACCAGAACGTTTCGCAGGCATTATTCTCCGGACTATACTCATGTGTTACACTCTGCTCCACAAACTTTGCTATAATGGACAAGGGCATTTCGAAGCGTGACTTGAAAATTTGTAATAGAATGTAAAGGGCTGGTAAACTTTGGTCCTTCTCGATTAGCGACCACTTGTGGGACTCTTTCATTCTTAAATGTTCTCAGTGATCACGATCACATGGACGGAGGACACTGGGTAGCCTTGAGGGTGACGATGAACAAACAATTTCTTGGTTACGCGTGTTTGCTTGGATGTGTGACACTGTGAATCACAGTCAACTATACTTCCTGACCATCACCGAGTCACTGCATACTTACTGACTTAAAGAGTCACTTGGTCGAAAAAGTCGTATAAATTAGCATCTTGACTTCCTCCTTCTTTGAACCGAGCCCATTATCAGCCCCTATGCAAATATCTTCTTGACATTCCTCAATTATGCCGCACTTCCAACACCTTTCAACAACATTTTTAAGAGTCGGGCGGCATAGAATCTCAGACTTGGTAGAGAGTATTGTCAGATATTGTCCGAAACACGGCAGAATGCTCAGCTCTCGACAATCCGCGGCTTTCACGAGATATCGAACGAAAGTAATCTACGACTTAGACAACCGCGGCAAATACCAGTATGGAGACATCATCCTCGCGTACTTCAAGCTTTTCGATGAATTATTCTTCCAAGGTCGTCTAGGCAGTATCTGCAAACTGAAATTTGAGCATCAACGCCCAGGGGATGCATCATTGTTGGGACACACTGATATTTTGATTACTTCAGACTGTGGAAACGGACATTATAAGCTTAAACACTGCAATATTCTTTTGTTCGATCGGAAGCACGACTATCGAAGACCAAGAGAGCGGCTCCTTGACTGTTTGGGTACCCTTTTGCATGAAATGTGTCACGCATTTATTGGGATTTGGGGTTGCACTGACACAATGTGCAAAACGAAGATAGAAAATCGCGGAAAACGTGGACATGGATTTGCCTGGCAGGATATCGCATATTCTGTCGAAAGGGCTTGCCGGGATCCCGGATTTCTTGGACTGAGCTTAGATTTGGGCCGCTGGCAAAGTCTAGAAAAGGAATTGAAAGTTTCTGGAGCGACTCATCCTATAGATTTGGGCAGATGGGGGTTTCCCCCAAGGAATCGGTATGAGAAGTAGACCAGAATGCTGAATCTTTCGAAAGGACTTGCATGCCTTCGTATAAACTGAGGTTTTTATCAATTGCTATGTTATTAAAGCTAAGCACGTTGCTGTTGATTCTTCGCTTTTCACCTTGATCCTTTTCCTCCACCGCCCCTTGTTCAGAAAGCCACAAGGATCACACATGGCCCTAGTCAACATACCCCGCTTTACCAAAGTCCATTCTTGGGGGAACCATGTATGGCAACGATGACAAGCCCAGTCCTTATGATACACAAACCTGCAACCTCCAAATCCTTTCAAGTGTCTAGCCGTGGCTGTTTTACCGGGCGAACAATTTGCTTTACCGCCAGTGCGTTTGACAGAATTAGCTTCTACTTCGTCCCAAAGAGCGGCAATGGAAATCATGTAATCCGCGCTAGGACCCGAATAACCCCATTGCATCAATTCCGTAAACATAGCTTCGTCATTACTGATCGTGTCATTCAATCTCAGGAAGCTCCCGGGTAAGCAGGTCACCCTGGCTCCAGGATCAATCAGAATTTCAGGTATGCTCGCATCATCCAAGTACGCCCCATCTTCAATGACTAGGTTATACTCTCTAAAATATGGGCTCGGCGGGACTGATCCATGAATCATCGCTGGCTTGTGGTGGTATTTATCATATCTAGGCAAAGCTAATGCAAAGTTTTGCGGGATGATGAAACAGAACTCAAAGGATGGTTTTGCTTCCCAAGCAAATAGCCCACCCTGGCCATATTTTCATATAAAGTTATTTCCGACCGGGAGTAGACTTTTTCCATACGTAGTTTTGGGACATTCTTCGTTGTCTCCCGGAAGTACGCAGAGGTGTGAGTACGCCTATTGCCGTGATATAGCCAAACAACCCAGTTCACATTGAAACACACGGGGGCAAATATTTCAACCTTTTGGATCAGTGAAAGGGCTCGTGGTCCAATGCTTTCGAAGAATCGCCGGATGCCTAACCAGTGGAAGTCTCCAGAGAATCGAAAGGTATTCTCACACCAGAAAATATTCGCAGCCTCGCGGGATATTTGTCTGCAAGTTGTGAGAAGTCCCGTGGCCATTTCTTTCCGAACGTATTCCAGATCAACTTGCCGACGAAAACGTGGGAGGCTGCATCCCTTTCCGAATGTAGACTTTATTTTGACTATTCTGTCGGCGAGCGATAGTTCGGACTCCGCATTCTCAATATATGAATCGGGCCACAAGTCGATCGGATCGGATTTGACCAGTGCAGCACGATATATCATCGTTCTTATTTCTCCCGGGATGTCAAGAAGAAATGGCGAGTCTTGGACGATATTCTCCAAATTTTCCTGTCGGCACGGCCGCTTTGAGTGACGCTCCATGTCTCTCATCGTGTGCTGTAGATCATCGAGGTCGGGCTTCTCTCACAATTCCGAGGAAAGAGTGTAGGAGACTTGGCGAAATTAAAGATTCAGAATTGTGCGTCTAAGTCATCCCACCCTAGAGATTTAGCGTGTGTCTGGTGACATCAAGTCACTGATGCTTGTGACGTGCGGATACGGGAGTTATAACTAGCGTTCCAAAGCTGCAAATACATGGAATAAGGAAAGGTCTACCCTAAGCTAGGCCTGTAATTATTTGCCCTGGGAATTGAACTTCAAAGATAAGCACAGGGTGTGGGGGACATAAGTAAAACTATGAGTTGGGAACTGCTAGGAGGTTGGTGAAGTACAGGTGGTTGAAATTGGGGTGACTGCTCGGGTGAGGAGGAACTGCGTGATCAAATTAGATTCTCAGAAGCAGGAATCTTTCTATTCTGGTCTAAAAATGAAGACCGCGAGCGCCTTCATGAAAGCACAGGCATCATACAAATAGTAGTGCTGCGAAATTTTTGACGGGCTCAGTCTGTGGGAGAGAACCAACAATGTGGAGGTAGCGTTTTGGGGATTTGTCGCTAAAATATAGCGCAAGCTCGCTAAAGTTTAGCGCACCAGTCCCCGGGGCTTTAGCGATCTTTCACTATAAATTCAGCAGCGTTCAAGAGTAACGCCGGCACAGCCTTGCGGTAAACCAAAAAGCGGCTTTGATCATTGCTAACTTGGTGTGCCACGCCAAGTGGAATATGCTAAAAGTTAGTGATGCCCTTTTTTCTATCCACCAAGAGACGGCTAAGAGACATGTGTACGCTGAGTGTTGAACCCGGAAGACTTGAAGGAAAGCTTGTAAGAAATCAAGAGTAAATCGTCATCTCTCATGTCAAACTCTTGGTAAAAATATAGAGTCCCCCTTAAACGTGTCCTTATGCAAAGGTTCAAGAGTTGGATAGAGTATCATTCAATTTTAGTGACCGGAAGAAACTCCAGTGGGTAATATTAAAAATTAAATATAGAGCATAGTGCCAGAATTTATAAACGACCGACTCAAGCTCTTTCCAAAGTCCCATAGGTTCGGGCCGCAATCTAGTGCTCCATACTTGCACGACTGCGGACCCTACCTAGGCAATTGGGAAGGCACACGACTACCTAGGTAAGAAAGATTAGATGAAATTTTATGAACTTCAAAACAAATATCATTCAATAGCCGAGAAACAAGATTTCTGCCATAAAACTTGGCAAAACATTGCACAACTTCCCAACTCAAAGACTGGGCGCATCATGAATCCATCAACTGTTGTCAAAGAAATGAAGACCAGGAGGGAAAGCAAGGCAAAAGATCGAGAGCTTGAGGACGACTGGGCATGCCGGACATCAAACGAAATTGCGAGACGGGAACCTGTGGCCGTCAGAACTTCTACATCATCGGACATAGCGCCCCCAAGTTACGAAATAGCACGATCAACAACCCCTCCTCCACCTTATAACGGCAAAAGACTCACGATAAACGAAGAACTGGCACTCGATAAACGGGATGCATGGATCAGAGAAGTACTTCCCCGCCAATGTCAGCAGAAGTCGACCTGCTAACGAGCCACAGACGTGTGAATCCTACCCCTCATCCTCGGGAGCGACAGACCTCATTGAGGCTTTAGGATTCAACTACCCGACTCTCGAATCGATCCTCGTCCTACAACTCTCGAGCGAGCCAGAAGAAGGAATTGCTAATCCAGCGCCGAATGCAAACGAGCGAGAGTTCCTTCGAGTGGCGGAAGCGGGAGGATGTAATGGCGTTGCGTGGCATATAGTTATGGCAGTCCGGACCGAGGCGATGAGACAGGTTTGGAGGGGTTGGCGCTGTCGGTGCTGTTATTTGGCAAGCATATATCCTGATCTTGATATTGAGAGGGGACACTGCTGTTGTCTCTAAGTGTCTGGTTGGAACTTGGATTCTGGGATTTTTGGAGTAGTACCACAGACACAAAATCTCACTGGACTTAAGCAATATTAAGGATATACCACAAAATTTCCCATCAAATCAAACCGGCAAGGAGCTGGATTGCAATATTGGCAATAAAAATTGAGGTTTCGAGGGCGCAATGTGCTAAAAATGTGAAGATCGAATCTCAGATTGACCCACTGCCAACTTTGACAAACGGAAGGCACAGGACTGAATTGATCGAAAAATTTGGATAGATATCAGGCTGGGAACAGAGAAAGGCAAATAAAACTTGTTCTGTAGGCGAGAACGCGACGCGTCAGTGAAGAAACAATTTAAAGGGGTGAGGTTATGTTACGTAAGCTCGAACACCAGCTTGCGATCTACACATGTTATAACGGGCTTCCCGATTAGGTTTCATTTTCCGGCAAATTTTGAATTCGAACTAAAAAGACGATTGATCAAGCCATTTGCCTTGGCCAATCGTTTTTACAAATTCATAAGCTCTTTTGAAAAGAAAAGAGACTTTAAATTTTAGAGCTGATCTGACCCCTCCCCCTGCGCCTCCCCCTGCCTAGAAAACAACTTAAACAAGCAGGGCGGCAAAGTTCACTCGCGCTTTCTTTATCGGCCTTCTGCAAATGAAATCCCAGGCCGAGTCTACTCTGCAACGCCGTAAAACGACTGCAGCAGCTCCCTTTGCGCCTGCCAAGCTGACCACCATAGTTAGAGTGGCGAAGACGGCAGTCTATCTTTACCCCAAATTTGACCCATCTTTGGATGCAACCAAGGCAGGTGCCGTGGGCACTACTGTTGCGCTCCATGGGAGCCCCAAAGTATATAAGCAGTGCCAAGACCTGTTTCCTTTTCTGCTCTTATTATTTAGGCAGGCGAATTCTCTCTTGGGTTCTATAATTGTTGTCGTCTTGGGCTGTTTGGTTTCCTCGTTCAAGCTCGGTAGTCCCTGAATCATTAGCCGCTGTCTTGTAGTAATGAGAAGAGACTCTCGAAAGAATTTGCTCAAACACGATGTCGCCATACAAAAGATTGGAAAAAACGGCTAGTATGTGATAAAAAGAGTCCAGCATCATGTTAAAGGGTTTCTCTCCCTTTGAAACGACTGTTCCGAATTGAAGCAGTTAAATTGCTTTTCGTCGTTTTCAAAGTGGGGCTCGCTTGGGAAAAGGGGGGTCAATGTCTCAGATGGAATCGCATAGGTGGATCCCGCCACTCCATCGAGTGATGCTAAAAGAAACGCATTAGATTGGTATCATTAAAAGTCGAAACACCTCTCACAGTTTCACCACCAAAGTCATCTATAGTTCTCCCATACCCATTACGTCCCCACAGTCAACGGCCTCCCCTCTAGCTCGGTCCTCGCCGGCGTTGCTCCATCCAACTCGCGCTTCTCGATTACAAATCCCGTATCCTTCTGCTTGTTCCTTGTCTGAATTGTTTCCATAGTACCCCTCCTCCTCGCGCTCCTCCTCCCAAGCCAAAACATCAAGGCACCCAATACCAAAGAACCTAGCGCAACACCAACGCCAATCCCCGCTTTCGCGCCCGTGGAGAGGCCATTGTTTGACGCTTTCGAGTTTGTTTTTGCGATGAAAGAGCTATTATGCAGTTCGAACCGGGGACTGTAGACCCAAGAAGGGTAATTATCGCTGATTTTTATAACGTAGAAGCCGGGCTGCAGGATCGATGAAGGAGTCCATGTGTAATTCGTGTCTAGGACATCACCTGTGAAGCGCTCGTTAAATTCCAGAGCTTGAGAATTTACATAGATCAAATTGAATTCATACCAAAGATATTATCTACTTCTTCGGTGTTGGAGGAATCTGGCGCCGACGAAGCGTTTGCGCTTGCTAGGATTGCATCCACGCGCCCTGTTGAATTGCCCCATTTTATGGTGATGGGGGATCCGATTGAGACATCAGAGAGAGTCGTGTCGATATCGATGAATCGTACCGCTGAGACGATACATGAAAGGTAGAGCAATACGATGAGGAATATCATTGTGGTACGGTGGAAAATGCTGATCGCGCGCGCGCGAGGAAATATTTGGGGATTTTGGGGGATTCATGCTGATAAACGCCTTCGACGGAGAGGGCTGAGGAATCTAGTCATGAAGAATCATAATGGCGTTCGTTGATGGGGTTGATTGGAATGCCCAGATTGACCGTTAGACTTGGCAGATTATTTTCAGCTAAAGCAGTGTAATAGTCGGGGAAATTTGCCCGACTTTCTTGAGGACGTCGTGAAATGTTTTAAATGCATTTGTGTAGAGAAAGAGAAGAATACTTTGAGATGGATTGTTCCATGTTTGACCGCGCTAAATCTTATTTTGCATCGCTTTGAATGGGGCTGAATAGAACCCAGGTATTGTTGCAATGCCGCTCTGCTAAGGCGCAATGAACGCCACTGCTCGCATACGTAGCGTCATCTGCTCGGACTTAGAGGTATTTCGATCCGAATCTCATCTCTGGTCTAGATTCGAATGACAATATGAATTAAATGGGCTTTGCTAACGAACTTGCATCGGGGAAGTGCCTCAGAACGTTACCTCTGGGAGGGCAGACTTTGAAGGCTCAGCTTACATGCTCATAGCTAAATAAAGCAATGAAAACTAACCAAGTAACAACACGGAAGAATCTTTCATCGCGAGTTATTCCCGAGAGGCGCATAATAGCTTGCTATTGGCAGTTCCTTGAGTCTAAAGGGGCGGGGGTTGAATCACATGACTTTATTTATAGAACATTACTTTGGTTTCTTCTTTGGGATTTTGGGTTTAAGAAGCTAACTTTGCGAAGAAATAATACACCAATTGCGGCGAAAACACATGGGTTATTAATACGGAGATTTCAAAAAGAGGCCGAAGATGGCACCGGGCGCGTACCTAAGTACCATTATCACGCAAGGCATGAACGGGCCGAGACTCGATAACGCGGTCCATATACCCTCATCCCCGTCGCTATTAATCTATTTCCGGCACTCGTCCCCGTGGGGATGCCAAGATAAAAAGATCGTCATCGAAACGCAATATATAATTCGCTCACTAGTTTCGGATGCACGGTTATTACAGCCTATTCAGCCGCCACAACACACAACGAACAAACTAAACGTGCTTTTCAAGCTCAGCCTGAGATGAAAAGTACGGAAGCTTCACCCAAGAGGGGAAGGTCACTGTACTTGCATTAATTTATTCGTCGCAGATGACCTTTTGTGCTGTGACAAGATAAGGCACCAATGAAAATAGTTTCATTCGGACGGATTTGTATATAAGAGAAGGCGCCGCGAAACTTAGGGCTTCTTCATCCCAGTTTATTCTCTCATTTCCCCTCACAATATGCAACTTCTCACTGCTCTTCTGGCTTCGGCCTCTGTGGCGCACGCCCATTACAACTTCAACGCTTTGATTTACGGTGGAAACACTCAACCTCTTTGGCAACAAGGTAAATGCTAAGCCATTCGCCCCACCACCCAATTCTTTTCTGATAACTTTTTAGTCAGAGAGCGATCCGATGTCAACAGCCATGGACCAGTAACAGATGTCACATCACTTGATATCCGATGCGGAAAGGATGCCTCCACCGCATTTGCTCCAGGCATCTTGTCCGTCGCCGCAGGACAGAGCCTCGGCTGGAACATCGACCCCGATATTCAGCATCCCGGCCCAGGCATGGGATACTTGGCCAAGGTTCCCGCCGGAAAGACTGCTGCGAACTGGGATGCCAGCGGAGCTGTTTGGTTCAAGGTTTGGGAAATCGGTGCGACTTCCTTCAACTCCAACGGAGGTGTCTGGCCCACAAGTGGTATGTGTTCCCCTGCCTTATCCCATTAACTGCATTCAATTAGCTTTTACTAATGCCGAATAGGCTTAAAAACACTCAACTTCACCATCCCAAAAAACACACCATCAGGTGACTATATTGCACGAATTGAGCACATCGGTCTCCACTCCGCCAGCTCAAAGGGCGGCGCACAGTTCTACCTGTCTTGCGGACAAATCACCGTTACGGGTGGTGGTAGCGGAACTCCAGGGCCATTGGTTGCGTTCCCTGGTGCTTACTCGGCAACTGATCCTGGAATCTTGTTCCAGATCTATTACCCTGTGCCGACTAGCTACGTTATTCCGGGTCCTAAGGTTTGGACTGGATAGATCAGAGAATAAGTGAAATTGAGGGAAGAGAATCAGCTTGCGGGATCGGACGCTTTGGATTGATGTATATAACTAGGGCTTGGAAGCTGTGTTGTTGATATTGTGATGAATAGATTTCCGTCATAATTATATGTTCCTTGCATAAGTACTTGCATGCTTTGCGTCTCATAAATTGCTGGTGCTGGGAATACATGAAATAACGTGAGAGATTCCTGGTCAGAGAAAGGGGTTTGAAAAGATGAACTCGCCAGACTCCAACAATTATGTTGGCATCGCATAAGACACAGTGGTAGTTTAGGAAAGCCCAGAAGACTCTATCGTGATTCAAAGATAGAAACAGAGTTGAGTAGTTATTTGCTAGAAATCCCGAGGTGTCGGGATAAGAACTTGAGACAACTCCCCACAACAAGCACCAAGGATCTCGCTACACATAGATGGCGAAAAACAAACATGCATACTTGAGCCTCTGATTCGGTGTATCATTGGTTACCAGTACAGTAGATGCCAATCAGTAAAGAGGGAATGTTTTGGAAGATCTCGGTGTAAGACAAACCCCGCGCGGGGTTAATTTCCTAATCCGTCCTATCTTGTTGGTTCCAACATGACTTATATGCAGACCAACAAAAGAGATGCGACTGCGCACCTCTCTAGAAATAAATTCAAAAATAATTTGCGACCTTACAAGGGAAAAAATATCAATTACCCATCATGGCAACAATTGAGTCCTTCACTTTAGCGATCCCCGATACAGAACTGGAAAGACTCCACCAAAAGCTCTCTCGAGCCTCTTTTCCTGACGAAATAGACGAAGCAGGATGGGATTACGGGGCGCCTTTAGAAGATGTGAAGCGACTGGCTTCATATTGGAAAGATGAATTCAACTGGAGAGAAGCGGAGAGCGAGATCAATAAACTTCTCAATTACCGTACTACGATCGAGGTTGAGGGGTTCGGGCCCTTTGGACATCCATTTCCTGCATACGAAAAGCTCTGTAGAGAAGGCTATTCCACTCATCTTCGTACATGGATGTGAGATACAAGGCTTTTGTTGGTGAACGAAAAGCTGATCTGAGTTAGGGCCTGGAAGTTTTCTGGAAATGAGCCGACTTTTGTCTTTGCTGTTAAACAACCCAGACAAAGAGAAGCCAAGTTTCCACATCATTGCGCCCTCGTTGCCAAATCACGGTTTCTCTTCTGGTGTCAAGAAGCGTGGATTCGGACTCGGGCAGTATGCGGAGACCTGCCATAAACTCATGCTCTCTCTGGGATACGAGCAATACGTTAGCCAAGGTGGTGACTGGGTAAGCGACTTCCCCACAGCTTTCTAGGAGCTGAGGTTATAATAGGTGATAGGGATCAACCATCACCCGCGTCATGGCCCAACGTTACCCGTCCTCCCTCAAAGCATGTCATCTCAACCTCGTCCCCTCCCTACCGCCCCCAATCACTTCCCCATTCTCATTCATACCCTTCATCATCCGCCACCTCCTCAACACGTACACGCCCGCCGAACAAGAAGGTCTTGAGCGCAGCAAAAAGTTTGAAAAAGAAGGTATGGGGCATTACCGTCTGATGACCACGAAGCCTCAGACATTCGGGTATTTCTTGGCGGACAGTCCAGTCGGGTTGCTGGCGTGGATGTATGAAAAGCTGCATGATTGGAGTGATGAGTACCACTGGACGGACGACGAGATTTGTACGCGGGTGAGTATTTATTGGTTTAGTAAGGCGGGGCCGGCGGCTAGCGCGAGGCTTTATTATGAGTCTCTTAGGGGAGATTTTCCTGCGAAGGCTGGGGGGTACATACCTAGTGTGAAGATGGTAAGTAATTCATCTTTGAATATCTTGTTCGAGAGATCTTAATATTTGGTAGGGCCTTGCGTACTTTCCACGAGAGATATTCCGACTGCCAAAAGCTTGGGGAATTTCACTTGGGGAAGTCGCTTTTGAGCGGGAGCATGAGAAGGGGGGACACTTTGCCGCTTGGGAGTTACCGGAGAGTATTGCTGGAGATCTGGGAGATATGTTTGGAAAGGGGGGCGGGGCTTATGGGGTCGTGGAGGGAAAGAATGGATATTGATGAAGCTCTCTCATAGACGCCTGCGGAAGACAACTTCGTTTGTTTGCTTGATATGCGAATGCGGTATGTAGAAGAAAAGGCTCTTCTAGGCAGATGAATGTACCGTCTTCAAAATCTCAACTCGAAACGGCAACTTCCACAATGACAGCTTTGCCAGGAATCAAAATACTATAACCAAATATAGCACGTGACCATGGGTATTGACGTGGTTTCCGAGCAATCATTTGGCACTTGCCAAAATAGTTTGTAGCATCTCATACTAAATATGGAGTCGCCTTCGGAAACCAGGGAAAGGGCGGGCGGAAAGATCACGGTCACGTGAATATACTTCATCTCTTGCGCCATAATTTTAAGAAGGGAGTTTACGTCGAATCATGTGACGACAGCCTCATTTTTCACAGCAAATTCGGGCCTTGAAGAGGCATCGGTACTGGAATTTGCAGCCTTTTTGAAACCTGCGCTCGGATGACTTGGCCGAGGAGCGATGGCTGAACGGCTGCCACGACCCCTTACAGTAACGTTCGGTGGAAGCCCGAAAAAATTCCTCATTTAGCGGCTCAGCCGGCTGGTGGCAAGCTGGGCAACGCAACGCGGCGTTTGACGTGAATAGCAACCATCCACGACGCTCCAGAAGCCTTGAGGCTGTACAACTCCAAGGCCGTTTTGACGGTGCCACCGAGGAGAACTGTGGATGTGAAGATAAAAGATACTTCGAGGTGTCAGGTAGTGAAAAGTCTAAAAACAACACGCAGCCAAAGAAAATGATGCCGTGGTCATGTTATTGCTGTGAATCAGGGATTAATTGGCAAATGGAGCAATTTTGGCTGCGATGTCGAATGGGAACCCCTGAGTAGCGCTCACCCTGCAACTTCCCCGTACTCTTCTAGAGCTATACCTAAATCAGCGATAATAGTGGGGCCCACCAAATTCGCTCACGTCCTCGAGCATCGCCCCCCTGCAAGCCGAGCTTATGCTATTTATTTCCCCTTCATCAACCCATCCTGCGCCCTCTTTTACTCTTTACACTCTTTGAACACCACCTTCCTGTCTGTACATCTCGAGACCGTCGTCCGTTGTTAATATCACATTCGTTCTAGAGAAGCCACCCGCATTCCTCATGTAAGTAGCCGCCATCAATCCCGAACACGCGCCATCGCGCTCCCGTATTTAAGATTGCAAGAAAAATCAGGGGACTAATACGAGCATGACTCCAGCTTCAATCCATCTTTTCGAGCACTATCGACCCTATTCAAAATGCAATTCTCAACTTTGTTCGCCGCTGCGGCTCTTAACAGCATTGTTGCTGCCGTCCAGCTCACAAACACCGTCTACAACGACATTACCGCTGGAAAGCCTTACTCCATCGGCTGGAGCAATGCTACCGGCCCAGTCACTTTGACCTTGAAGAACGGTCCCGCTCTCCAGCTCAAGACTGTCAGCGTTATCACTAGTGAGCCATTTGTCACGAAAGATTATGGCCTTTGCTAACATTGGATAGGCGGCGCAACCACCTCTCCATACATTTGGGACGTCCCAGCTAATCTTCCCGCTGACACCTATGCTATTGAGATCTCCGACGGATCCCCCGCGCCCGCCAGTCCCAACTATGGCCCTCAATTCCAACTCCTGGGAGCGACCGCATCCGCATCTGCCTCAACAGCTTCATCTACCGGCTCAGCTACTGGCTCAACCACTGCTTCTTCCGGCGTCTCGACCTCAACCACATTGGTAGGAACCACCACCGCCGCCAACAGCACCAGCTCTACCGCCACCGGCGCGAGCAACTCGACCGCTTCAGCCACTGGTTCTAGCAGTGGTACCGGTGCTAGCAACAGCGCCAGCAAGACCAGTTAGTGACCCCAGTGCAATTGATACAAGACATTTGCTAACCCAGACATAGCCGCCGCAGGAGGATCCAAGACCTCAGCAGCAGCCAGCTCCTCAAGCTCCGTCCCGGCAACCAACAGCGCCACCGAGTTTGCCTCGCCCCTCGCGCTCGTCTTCTTGACCTTCGCTGCGATCTTCACCCTCAACTAAACGTGTCAATATAACGTTTTCGCTTCATTTCCATGTCATTAATTGATTACATAATTTTACAACATATCGGGGGAGGGTAAAAACGGAAACGAGATTACTATCGCATAATGTATACGGTATTTCCTGTTGCATTTGGGAGGCGTAATTGCTACGTGCTGATGAGGATTGGACGGGGCGATGAATGCAAATACTGTAGCAGAATTACATATTTGTAGATAGCTGAATTACTTAGCTGATGAATATGTATTCATATTTATAACTCTTCACATCCATTTCTTTCCTTTCCCACTTGCGCATTGCACCAAGGGTCGCAAAAGCTTTCGTTGCCAGCTGCCGCCATGGATCCAGTTCCTCCGTCCATCAACCAGGGCCCGTTTCACCACCTTCCCTGGTCCCAGCACATCGCGTCATAACGTCTAAATCCCCAACTCCCCACTGTCTCCAATTCACGATCCCATCTCTTCAGTATTAATTCCCAAACAAACTCTCATGTGTCATACTTTTCCTCCAGCGTCGCATTGTCCGTCAGCAAGGCTGCATCTCGCCTCGTATCTGCACGTTACGCAAGCCCTGTTTGCTTTTTTCACGCCACGCGACCGCGTCGCGTCTGCCTTGAGCTCAGCTCCCAAGTCTTTTCACTGTTACAATACCATGATTATTTTTCCGTATCCTGCCAACTTTTCTTTTTGTCGCAGCTGCGGCCCAGGTTCTTGGTGTTTTATGCGATAGGGTGCAGGCGAGATGAAGGAAGGTTAAGGTTGAGAGGTGGACGTCAAAAACGTCATGCGCGCTGATCGGAATCTTGGGCCGGTACCTGCAGGCTGCCTGCGTCTTTTTTTGCAGTGAAGATGTGCAGCGCTTCTGCAGTGCCAAGAGAGGGGATCATGTGAGGAAGGGGAGGGGGTTGTGATTGGTTGGAATGGGAGGGGCGGGAGGGAAGCGCTGGGGAGGAACAATTAGGGAAGAAAGGTTGTTCAAATTTGGAAAGGAGGAGGAGGAGATGAGGCGCGTAAGGTTAAGTTGGCAGGGGATCTACGAGGTATGAGAGGGTTTAATACTGTGCCTGAAAGCTGCTCTGGATTGTCGAGGTACGCGGGTTTTCTTATTACTGTGCCTGTAAACTGCTTCTGGAATCTGGAGGCATGTTGGCGGCATGACAAGCGGATTTTTATCGAGTTCTTTCTTGCTGTCTTGAAATGGTTTTTGTAGTTGCCTTTTTCTCGTCATCATCGACTGGGGTTGTTAAAGTTCTATCTCGCGGGATAGCTGCCAGCCAAGCGTCTACGTAAAAGAGAGCAAATGAAGCATATCGTTTTGCAGCTCAAAATCTAATGATTCCGCACTAAAAGCCCAGTTTATTATTTCAATCGCCATGATCTCATCCTGCTTTCATATATGCTATGCTCTTCCGGATTTTGAGATCGAGCAAGGCAGCATCTCAAAACTCCAATCTTGGACCTGGAATGCAAAGACTATGTTCTCAATTGCATCAAAGGTCTTCCTCTCGAATTGCAGAGTGCCCATATGGGGAGCAAGTCTTAGGGCAAGAGCCTGTTGGTGTGAAGATATTGAAGGAGGGCGCGAAAGTTCGAAATTGATTTTGATTATTGAAGTCATGTTCGAGGATGCGAGTAGACTAGCATGTTTATGCCAGTGAGTTAGTGGAAAGCCCAGTCAGATTTCGACTCCAAGCCAACGGTCCAAATTTTCATTGGCTAAAGGTCATGTGCAGCATCACGTGGAGTCATCCAGGTCTGGATTAAAATCCGGGCATCCATTCAGCTCTATGTTAGCTGGGGTATGGCTATACCCGGATATACCCAGTATGAAGTCTGCTTCGGTGGTATCATCGTTTCACTAATCATTGCCAGATTATTACCACTGGTTTATAGTGAAGGTCAATGCGCGCACCCTTTTCGAAACTACGAAAATGCGAAATAATACTTTTAGTTGCAAGCCCTATCACGCCCTATCACAACTTTGGAAATCCAATTCGAAAATCGTAAAGTCGAAAAGTCTATAAGAATCTTTATTCACTCTCCTAATTTCCCACTACAAGTTCAGATTCAGAATCCATCTCGTTGTTTACTTACTCCCCAAATTCTCTCACATTTCGCGAAAACCCTGTCGAGAGTTCCACCACACTACTCACTCATTTACAGGAATTTCAAAATACCTTGCTACACGTAAGCAGCCCGCATATTCTTGACTAACACGACGAGGAATAAAATCTAGCTAACACCTTCCCTAGCTTAACTCAAAAATGCCCACAATCGTGCGATACTCCCCTCAGGCAAAGCCAGAACCCAAGCCAAATCCATTACCTCCGAATCCAGTCGACCCCTGTAGGTGACCCATGTCCAAATTGGGGATTCGTGAGACTGATTTTCGAAAGCATATGGCAGATGAGATGGCTTTCATTTGGGAGCAAACAGCGAGTGCATTTTGGGTGGTAGATGGTCAAAGTAAAAAGCACATTTTCTTGCTGTTGGGGTTAACGAGAAGTTTTATTGGAGACTTCGAATACAGGTTACCATGCCTGTGTCGTAGTTTTAATTTCAGTTGGCAGAGGGACGATAATGCTTGGGGAGGAGGCTTTGGTGGAATTTAGATTTTGTTTCTGGGTTTGATCTAATCTTACATTGTGAATACCATCTACTATTTTGGAGCAACTGTTCTTGAGAGAGCTCTCCAACCAGATATTTACCCCCTTTCTATGTGGTTATGCATATATGCAAAGAGCAAAAGGGAAAACAATAGTAGAAACAACAGGGTATCTTAAATTGCCAGCACAACGCCGAGAAATTATAACCCCACCGCGAACATCCAGCCCAGATTCCAACCCACCGAAAAAAGTCCCGCCAAATTTTCCGATACCCCACGCCCAAACATGATAGTAAGTAGAGGGAAAAGTTTTCCAGATGTTCTAAGGCGTACCCCATTCTTCCAGCTTGGTCGGATTAAGAATAGCCTTGCCGTCATTCAGAGCAGACATTATCGCGAGCCAGTGCTTAAGTTTCCTGCGGCCTTCCACATCGCTTGCATTCAGATGCAGGACAAGGTTTTCATGGGCGATCGTCCTCAAACTGCGACCTCCGTCTGCACGATGATTGACACGGGCACCGTGCTGGATGAGAACCGCGACGCTCTTGCTGAAACATTTCCTTAGAGCATAGTAAAGGGCCGGATGACCATCCCGGTCGACCATCTGCACGTCTGCGCCATGATTGACGAGTAGCTTTACAATGGCATGTATTTCGGATTCTTCCTCTTTTGGAGGGCTTTCGCAGATGTGTGTGATCAGTGGTGTCCTTCCGTCTCTGTCGTAGCTGTTGACGTCAACTCCACTAATTAATGCCTGTTTCATTTGGTGGATACGGTAGCCTTCCTCAGCTGGACTGCGACCCGTGGGCCAGGATGCTAGACAGTGAAGTGGGTTTTTGCCTTTCAGATCCTCGGTATTGGGCGCGTGAAGTTGCGAGCACACCAACATTCGGTCTTGCATTTCCTGTGCAGGAGTTCGATGGGGGTTTTCATCTACAGCACTAGAAGTCACGATGAATTGCTTGGCGTAGTTTTCGAGAAGTACAATCGTCTGAGCGTAGTCTGAATGTGCATAGGACGCGAAGGGAAAGAGTTGTTTAGACAGATCCTGCAGATATTGTGCTGCATCTTTCCCTTGATTATCTCGGAGTGCAACGTGATGAGCCGTAGTCTGCCCATACAATTCGAGAACTTGACGACATACCGACTGTTTAATCTGGTATCGGAACAAGCCATGCAGAACTGTCCTACCATGGTGGTCGCGTTGGTCTAAGAGACCGAAGCTTTTGAACCTCTCCAGGAAGCGACCAAGCTCGTCACCGAAGCAAGTACCATCTAAAACGTGCAGAAAGTTTTGGCCAAGCGCGTTTCGACATTTTACATCAACAGCTTTGGAGTTGAGCATGTGATCGAGTAAGTCTTTCCTCCCTGTCTCTGCAATGTAGTGGAGAGCAGTATTTCCAGCCCCATCAACAACAGCCGTATGGCGACGGGGAATGTTCTTGAATCGCTTCAACATCCGGTGATCATCGAGCTCCAGAATGCGCATACACGTAGCATGAATTATGCGAACACCACATTCGCAGGTCTTGATCTCACCGCGTCTGACAGGAGTATGATCTTTTCCACAGGGGACTTTGTGAAGAATTGAAACGTTTCTTGGCAAATCATCAGAAGTCCTTGAGGAAGTAAAGGGGGTGTATAAGTCCGCCCCGGTTTGAAAGATATGGTCGGCTTCAGGTACGGTGTCAAATGAAGTACCAGGAGCGAGGAGAGATACATCGTGGGGAAAAGGCTGGTGATTGACGACGCCGACCTCTGACGTTATACCGGCTTGATTCTCCATCGAAAAGTACGCCGAATCCGCATCTACCATATGAGATGGGATATTTTGGCTATTGGACTCCAAATTTCTTTCAACCACATACGTCCCACTATTAAAGACTAAATCGAGATCCATTGGGTGATCAAAGTGGTCTCCAGATGGCGCAAGCAGAGAATTTGATGCTTCCGGGATGCGCGGAGCAGAGTCCAAACTAGCCTGGGGATCATTGAAGAGATGCAGGCCACCATTGGAATGAGTGAAAGTAGCATTGAGGCAGAGGTCCATGGCCTGAGACATTGAGGTAGGGGGGCTGAAAGTTGGTGAATCTGGGCGATTGATTGGTGAACCAGCGACCTCGTTTTCAGACGATATAGAGTGGCCGAAAATGACAGTTTGATGTTGCTTAGAATGAGCCGTTGAAGACATGGCCTGGGTCGTTCGATCACCTATTGCTGTTAGATAAAGTTGAAATTAAATGAAGTTTGGTTATCGCTCGCCACAGGGTTGCACATCTTCCTCGACTCGATTATCCACGAACCTCGGAGTATTTACCAAGACAGAATAGAAATACAATCGAGGATAAAAATCTAAGACCATAAAAATATACAGGACAGAAAGCTATGCCAAGGCAATACTCCTGAGGCGTGGATAATCTCTTCCAATGTTAACGCCGTCAGGGGAATGGAGTCTTACAGTCATCTTTAACCAAGTCAGCTACTTGTTTGCGTAAGTCTTTGATCAGAAGTCTTCGAATTTCCCGATTCAAAGTAAATCCCCAATCTTCTAATCGATTTTCGAGAGTCTTTTGTCTAGATCTTACGTTAACTGCAAGTACTAAGGGAACATAAGAAAGTCTCATTGGTCTTGTTTCTGGTCTTTCTCCTGCACCGATTTCGAGATTCTTTGACTGGGAAATCTACACCGATTTGAATGTCATGATGAGTTAATCTTTCAACTTGAAGTTAAACATTCCAATCAGGACGAATTTCCAAGTGCGGAAAACTTCCACTGAGAAGGTACATAGCGAGGATGACCGGTTCGAAGCAAGGGTGGGTAGACAAGGATAACTTACGATCGAGTCGAAAACTCGTAACCATCAGCCTTGAGTTCCTCTTTGATGCTTTTAGCGCTGAAGTCCTGCATATAGTAATAAAATATTTCGGATTTCCGAGCCTCGTATTCGTTGAATTTTGCCTTCTCCGAGAGCCTTGCCATTTGTTCTTGGCAATTAGGATTTTTCCGCGCTTGAAGGCGTTCATGCCAATTCTGAAGGAATGTCTGCCCGGCCGGCGTGTTTAGAAAATCCAAACAGTTTTTGCATTCTTCTCGAGAGACGCTGACTTTTCTCCGTGCTGAGTTCTGGGAAGTCGAGGGAAAAGGAGTGCCGCAGGACTCGGCTGGGGAAAACATGGACGGGGCATCATGACTAGACATGCTGAATAATGGTAATGGCAATGATCAAGACCGCAGTCGCAATAAGTGGAACAAAAAACCTTTCTCGGGGCTCTTGATTCCATGGTGGGTTGCCCCAGGTCACCACGAGACCATAGCGGCCATGGTCTGCTTGAGTGAAAGTTCTTGAAACGTCAGCTATCTTCCTTATATCAACTTAAAGATAGCAAGTCAAGAATCAATATCAAATCAGAAATAAAATCATTCAATCGTCGAGAAGTGTGAATGGTGCGTCTTGATGTGCCCCTTTTGCTGTTCGTCAGCAGCGGAGACATTGGGCAAACTTTCACCTTCCGACAAATGTGGTGCCGAGCCGCCTCCGCAGGGATCTCGAAGCAGGGAGTATCTAGTTAACATACGCGACATACCGGTATACCCGATCTCGGAATTGCTATGAATACAGCTTTTACTTTTGTTTTCTTTGGACAACAGGAGAGCTGAATATGTTGGAGATTGGGAAGACAGAAGCTGCGAAATCCAAAAATACACACGTCAGGTCAAAGGCCATGTCGTGACACGTGAAGCCAGCGTGAGCCGTGAGCGATGGCCCCCAGCAAGGTCTTTCCGTACCTGGCAGTAGAGCATACTTGGAAATTGCGGTTTGAACTTCCTTGCTCGCTGCTTCCTTAAACGAAAATGGAAATTCGAATTCGAATCCCGCACAGATTCTATATAGCAGCACAAATGCCGAGTTGGCTATTCCCTCCCCCCACTGTCCGTTCGCAGCTTGCCGAGATGAGGCTCATACGTCGTCCCAGGCGAAACAATTGTACGAAGTACTTCGGTATTTCGTACTTCGAAGTAAATCCTCCAAGTCACCGCAGGGGGTGACAACGGGCAAAACCCTTGTCTTGTGGGTCAACGCTAGCAATTGTTTTGCCTGGGACGCACCTAGTTGGGTACAGCTGAAATGGCCCAACTTTCGCATGACTCGCATCGCATAAAATTTAAAACAGATTTACGCCTCGCCCTTGCCTCAGGCCACAATGCAACATACTTTTTTTTCCTAGTCCCACTGCGGTATATTGCAGCACACGCACGTAGGATTCATCACACAACACAACCACAGTACTGCATATGCCACAACACCACCCAGCCACAATTATGTAATCTATTAATAACATGCTTAGTCATCTATGGTACTAACGCAAATTTGTGCTTCACTCAATTGTTAGTGATGTATTGTGCGTACCGAAGTATACTGCAATGGGACTTGGAAAAAAAAGTGTTCTGTTTAAGCCTAAGGCAAATACAAGGCATCAAATTTTTATGCGATGCGGGCCGTGCGAAAGTTGGGCCATTTCAGCCGTACCCGCCTGGTGAAAATCCGAACGGGCTACGGGAGATCACCCATCTACTAGTACTCGTATCTCAAATAGGGGTAATCCTAGCGAAGTGAGGCGTTACCGTTACATTCTGTACGGAGGTACAGCGGTGAAGTATTGTTAGTCCAGAATCCGGGGGCCTCTTTTCGTCAACAAGACTTAAACTATTTGGGTATTTATAATTTGTGCCAAAGGCTTTCCACAATAAAGAAACTACCTGATCAAGTCAAGAGCACTGATCTTAGTAGGGGTATCCTTTTCTGGCTTAACAATACTTTACCGCTGTACCTCCGTATGGGATGCTGCGAGACATCCAACAAGGATGCGATATTCTCTTGTAGGGAACTTTCGAACTTTCGAACTTTCGAAAAGCTTCTGCATCTACCCACCTCCTGCGCGACTCGGTTTTCTCCGCTGTTCGTCGACCAGTCATAAAGTCGAGCACGCGAGGTCCGAGCCACAACACGGGCGAGACGCGTTTGTTCAGCAACGGACACGGACGGCAGAAGTGAGCGTGTAGTTTGCCAACGAGACGAGGGATGTGCCTGAGAAACACAAGAAACTAACTAGCAGCGTGGGCGAGCAAGTTGGCTATAAAGGTGGCTAATACTAATTAAGAAGTCTTTTTAAAGTCCACAACGTGTGTTGGTTTTTGTTGGTTTTCGGGTGCCTAAGGCCGCTGTAGGTTCAGCTCTACAGGGACTGAAGTTCAACTATCCATTCAGCTGCCCTCCAATTACGCTGCACGCCAAGACCATTAAGCGAGTCAACCAGATCATAGGATTTTGCGAATTTACCTCCTTAATTATATTTATTTTAATAATATCTCTGCCAAAAATTGATAGATTATATTTATATTGAATTCTAAAAATAAAAATAAATCCTTTTCGATTATTTATTATTAATTTTATTAACAAATGAGGAAAAATTTCGGATTTCCACCGTGTGACGGTTAGGTTCTTGGAGCGTAATGGTCACATGATAAATCATGTGACGCCCGACCGTCACCTGTATATTAGTTTCACTTCTTCTCTCTTTCTTAGTTCTTCACCTTTAGATTCTAAGGAGTATCGAGTATTCTGGCTTCACGGTCTACCACGCTCACACACCGAACATTATTATAAAAAATTATAATTATTTAGTTATTGTTTTTTGGCCAAGTTATTCGAATATTGGTTTCAACAGAACTGTAAATCTAATTCTGTTGATTCTTTAAGGCCCGAATTTTATTGTGAATCGGTGGCGCGAAAGAATTGGTAATTTTACGTGACTGGAATATTCCCGCCTGACTTTCCGAAGGTGACTTCTTTGACTGATGCAAACTCTTTTGGCGAGAGCTGATGAGTATTCTTATCTTTCTATTATAGGACATTGAATTAAGCAGTAACATATGTCACGTGTCATATTTGCTCCCTCTGGCGGTTAGGTTGCATTTCTTCCTGCTGCCCTGGGCAGCAACTACCTAGGTAGTCAAGCATCCAGTCGAAAAGGGAAGCAATTCTTTTTTCCCTTTACAAATTCTAAACATTCAACATCTAAAGCCCAGTCCCTATTATCAACCCCCAAAATCTCCACCTTCTTCTCATATCTGCTCCGCGCTTTTTACTCGTACTTACTTGCCAGATCTCCAAGACTCCAATCTTTGATTTGGTATATTACATTTTCATCCGCATGAAAGGTCTCGCTCCCGAACTGCGAAGTACCCATAAACATATCCAGGATCCAGGGGCAAGAGTCTGTTGGTGTGAAGATCTTGAAGGAGGGTGTGCGGACTCAGTTCTGAAATGAGGAAAGTTCGAAGATGAGAGCCATGCGTGTACAGTCTGGTTTGCTGGGGACCGTAGTATATCTTCACGATTGGCATATTCACGCTAAAGAATTAGAGGTAAGCCAAGTCAGACTTCAGCTGTAAACCAACGATGACTCGAATTCACTATCATCACTTTACTAAGAAAGAAGTCTATCTAATATATTTCTTAGAATCACTTACATTCATCCCGTATCCTAGTCGCTATTGTAGCTTCTTCGCGAATCGAAGCCTGCCACAAGTTAGTCATCAGCACTCAAACGACTCCTCGATCGTACCCTCCTTGTGACTTATACCCGATTTCCTAGTTTCTCCGTTCCCTTCGTATCTAGGAGACCTCGCCCATGGAATACCCATTTAGACTTCTTGTCAAGCTCTGACAATCACACCCAGATACTCATTTGCTTGCGTCTCCTCCTTTTGCCTCTCTTGCAATCCAAAGAGTTCTGCGTGCATGATGGCTCAGCTTTGTCTCAAGCACCGTCCTTCCCGTACTGGTTTCCGGGGAGCCTCAGGTCAACATGTACTGATTCACCGGCTCTCTATCGCTTCTTATTTAAGCCTCAAAGGATGACAATACATTCGAGAGTCATACCCAGGCGAATCAACTTATACCCTATGAATCGAGATTCTTAATTCATATAGCTCCTGCTCAAAAACGACGGACTTCTCCACCGACGCCGTAATGCTATGTTCGCCTAACAGAAGACTGCCCCTGCACTCGTACATACTTTTTTCTGCTGAAATTATGGAAGCAAGCTCGTGGTTAATATCAAAACTTTCTGTTTCCTCGGTGCCGGGTTGATTGAGCTCGATCAAAGTATTGGTGCAACTCCCGTCCGTCACATCCAGGTCAATCCTCAAAACGAATCCTCGTCCTTGGGCACTGGAAAACGCAACAGCCATTTGTGGATACTCTTCAAAGTCTGCTGGCGAGAAAGCAAAAACGCGGCGACCGACGTTCCAGAGTTGGGACGGGAAAATGCCTTTGATTTTGTAGAAGCAGCGTTTCATTTCCAATGAACTCAACCATACCTGGGTCGTGTCTTTGTCTTCCAGGTGAGTGGGTTTGGAGTGGCGCAGTAGGAATACAGTATTCACATCTGCATTTTCAGCTGCTTGGGATGAGACAGTCTGCAATTCGGGCAATGTCCGTCGATATACGTCGCTCGACTTCTTGAGGCGTGTTATTGGGATTGCATAGTAAGTCTGCGACGAGCTGAACTTCTTGCATCCAATGACGGCGAGAAAATTCTCATCACGTTCATCCCGTGGAATGAGTGGTAGCTGAGCACGGATTCCACGTCCAGTGATAGAGAGAGGCTCGACATCTGTTGGCAATTCACACAAGTCGACCCTTCCATATTTGAAACCCGAAGGATGAGGAGCCAGAAATCCCACCATGTCGTTGCGAAAGTCGGTTCCGACACCGCTCCAAGCGAACATGGAATGATCTTCAGTACGTCTCATTATTTCTTCCTGAAGTCGGCCAAAGGCTCTCACTTTTCCTTCGCCATAAAGCAGTGGCATGTTGATGTTGAATATTCCCAATAGACAATAGGCAATGTCTTCCTCGCGAGTCGTCTGGCGAGAAGCGGCCCATCCCATTCTATGTGCCACGCTGAGTACTGAAAGGTCGGGAATGAACAAGCCATATTCGTCGATCCCGGTTACCGACGAGATATGTATTCTCAAGTCGTGTTTGCTTCCAATATGTTCCCAGTGATTATTGAAAAACTGCATGTTTCTAGGCGCAAGTAGTTCCTGCAAACACCAACCTCGAGTGAACCAGCGAGCTTTCTCAAAAGACTCCTTTCGTTGCAGATACCCTGGATCAGAGTCGATCGTCCTATTGGCTTTGAGGTCATCTTCATGACATGACGCATCGAACAAGTAGGCGAAACAGACTGCTGACTGTCGATACCACTGATACATGGAATTAACCGCCTCTGAAAGTTCAGCACTGCTCTGTTGGTCGATACAACAGGTATCTATCCATACCCATTCCAGACTCCATTCCAGTGTCTTCAAACAGCAATTCTCAAGCTTGCTGAAGGCTTTTTTTAGGACCAGCTTTTCGTGAAATAAGCCTTCGAGGTCTCTCAATTTGACTTCATCCTCGCCCCAGGTATGAGATAATATGGCGTAGTCTGGAATGGTACTCTCATCGTTGAATTCAGTAAGTGTAATCTTACACTCTGTGAAGTCTCTTGCGTTGAGAAGTTTCATTCTGCTGCTTTTTGTGGAAATTTTTAAAGCGGGAGCCTGATGCAATAAAATTGAAAGATGGGGCAGGCTGGCATATATAGACTGTCTCGGTATTGTGGCAGTGCACATCAGGTGTTGACGCCTCAAAATCGAGCTGAAACATTGTGACCCAATGCAGCGACCGGCATCGTTTCCACAGCCTCGAAGTAGTGTCAATAGGGTTTCCATTTAGAAGTGACAATTGATGTCGGATAATTTGTATGTTTACCTTTTGCATCTCAGAACTTGGCTAAAAGATGGGTTCTCAATTTCCGCTCATAATTCGAGGTAATATATCAGCTCATGTTGTACAAGAGTACAACGCCGGACTTTGGCACATTCGCTCTCAGGTCTTAAAACCAGAAACAATACCAATGAAAGGCCCAGATAAATGCAAGCAATGATAGGATAAATATATGGGAGGAGGAGAGAAATTCGTTGCCACTATGAATTTCCCACTTGGGGGTAATTTGTACTCGGATTTTCCACGACAAACCTTGATCAAATGGATCTTGTTTATACAGTTCAGTTCATTTCTGATTGCCTTTCAAAGTCTGCCAAAAGGTGCACTTAGCCGCCCATGGCACACCATAGATTGCCGCTGTGATCAACGATTCTGTGCGTAGATGCCCAAATCAGATCGCGCATATCTGCCATTTAATGCTGCGTACATCATCCTCACCAACGATGATCTAGCGAATACCAACCGAAATATCCATACAATTGAGCAACTTGCTATGGTAATCTCACCCCTCCTTATACGCTGCTGCCAAACTACCCCTGCAAAAGAAGTATCCATCCCTGGGCTTACCAACCATAGAAGTATTTCCAGGATATGTCACAATTGCCTTGCCAAGAGCACTCATCCGGATTTGCTCCAAGATCTCGAGTAAATGGAAAGGGCCCTTGTCGAGTAACGAAGCGCTCAATATGGTATTTCAGGCAATCTGAAGGGTATTCGGCCACTACATCACGCCCGTAATATTGGTGAAAGTAAATGTCGCTCGGATCACCAGTCTTCCAAGCGTCGTTTCTTCGTTGTGGAGAAATCCATCAAATTTTGCATGCTCTAATTAGAGCCATAGAACGATTTAAAAGGCTGAACAAGCCGGTCCAAGATCCCTAAGAGCGTGTTGCAAAATTAGTTTTTTCGAACCGGATGTTCGAAAGCTCCACTGAAGGTAGCGTCTTAGCATACTTTGACAAAAAAAGACATAGATCGCTCTCGGTTGTGACAAAAGCTTTTAACGACAATTCTTTCAATTGTTCCCAGTGGTGTGCTTTCGGGACAATGTCAGATAGTCGAACGGTATGGGAAGGAAGCGCTTTGACAATGTAGTCAAAGGAGAGCCGAATTGATCTGATTCAAGAGGAGCCCACAAGCACGTTTCTAAGATTGATTACAACTCATTTGGTTAGACGAATGACGGAATTTCCATCGATGAAAGAATAAGCTAACGGATGTGCTTACCTTGTGAAAATGACACTGAAGGTGGAAGATCCAAAATAGGACCCGGAGCTGGTCTGAGTCCTGGCGGCGGAGGCGGAGGCACAAATCCTTGAGAAACACCGTCATCCGTGTTTAGAGGGAGATCATCTCTGCGTGCGGCCAGCTTCGACAAGTCGACCAAGTCAACAACCGGTGTATTTTGCGTGGTATCTCGAGAGATGGTAGATCGCACCAGAAGTCCTCCGTCTCGGTGATCGTCTCTACTATCCTCATCGTCGCTGGAGTGGTTGGATGAATGATTGCTCAGTGAAGGAGAGTAGTAACGATCCACTGCATTCCGACCTAGTTGAATGATAACCTTGGTTATTAGAGCTTTCCTGGTTCTCCGAGAGACACGTACCATGAGAAGACTCCTCCGATGGGCCTTCTGTTGGTTCCAGATTGCGAAATGCGAGCGGTTCTGCCATGGCAGGTTAGGTCCTCAATCATGAAAACTGAGGTACACGGCGCAAGGAGAAGGTGTATCTTGCGACATCACGAGATGAGACTGCGAAGCTTCAGGCAGCTGTAGCCGCTACACCCAAGAGGTAAAATGGCCGAGCCTGCCCCGCTTCGCGGTATCCTTGATGAACGAAGAGGACTTCGAATAACAGCTTTGTTTTTCATAGTGTACGTGCTTGAGTGTCGGTGAGATGTGCCCCTTTATTCGCAAGCGGAGATGTGGGAGCTTCGGCCAGGAGGTTGAAGTTGGGATGGGAGTATGATCCGGACAAACAAAGGAAGCCCGGTCAAGGATTTTGGTGCGGCCTCAGTTAAGGTCATTCATGATACCCAGAGAGAGGCCTGGAAGTGCGAAATTATTTCTATTTTACAAGGGGAAAGATTGCCAATTATGTGCAGGGAGACACGAGTTTATCTGGAGGAGGCTGTAAAGGACGACGAAGCAGAGACTGAATATCAGATAATTGCTGTTTATATACTTTTGGGGAGCGGGGGGGCTTATTCGCACTATATAATGGATGGGGAGTCCGGGGGGATTATTGAAGAGGGACTGGAGGTGAGAGGCATATTCTTTTGTTGATTTAAAGCGAATGGAAAAGAAGGGTGCAGAGCTCTGCAGTTTTGGTTTGGTGACAAAAGGGTTTGGATTGGGTATCTTTTTTGCAGAGTTGATTGTGTTATTTTGTCAAGGTTTAAGCGTTTTCCAATTGACTCAATCGGTCTCCCAAATGAATTTTGTGTTAAACCCAAAAAGGAATTTGGATTGTTACTATCACCTAGTAGCAAGTTTTGCTTTGGAGTTCCTGGCCTATAATTAATCATGGAGACTGCAACATGAAATACATCTAAACCCTGCTAGAATCCCCTAACCCAATAAGCACAATATGGAATTTCGACAATAAGCCTGAAACTTCTCCTTGTAATCAAACAATATTGTTGACCGTCTCACCATCAGTATTGTCGCCGAAAAACGCTTCAACTAATTGATGAGGCGCCGTTTTCTCAGTCAGACCGTAATTTGCATCCTCCTTTTTCTTTTTATCTTCCTTCTCCTTCTCCCTTGCCGCTAATCGCTTTTCCCTTTTGTAGATATAATCAAGTTGAGACTGGCCTCTCCGTTCCAAAGTTTGATGATCGATTATATGATTTCTCCAAGCATATCGTAGCCCTGTATATTCGGCGATAAACGCTAGCGGGACCTTTACTAGAACTGTAAGAGTTGCTCGTGTCCATGGACTGAAAGCCATTGATATTGCAATTACAATAACGGCAGCGGAAATTCCAACTTCATCAGAACATTGTCAGTACTATTTGTGACAGGAGCAAGAGCGGACTTACACATATACTTTACCTGTTCATCCAAGGTCATCCACGGTGACTGGTTGATCTCTTGATTATTCATTCCGAAGAAAGCAGCAAAGAATCCCAGAGGAAGGAAGAAGATCGTTACAAGTGTGAAGGCCATGATTGCACGGCCCTGCTTCACACTCTCTCTTGTCTGGCTTAGAGCGGCCTTGGCTTCGATGATGCTGGCTTGTTGTTGCTTGAGAGATAACAAACCTTGAAGCTGCGGGAGTTTAGTTAATTCCTTTAAGAGATAGAACTGCGTGGAACATACCTGCTGGCATGTTCGGAGAGCCGCGTCCTCTAAGTCTTGAATTTCGGATTTTCGGTTCCTAATCAATTCTAACAGGTCATTTGCTTCCTGGATTGTACTTTCTGGGACCACGTCGTTGTCCTTTTTAGAGAATGAATCTCCGCCACCTGGACTATTCGGAGTCTGATTCTGCCAGTGCTCTATCATGAGCTTCACTAACTTTCTCACTTCGTCGTGTTCGTTCTTAGATTCTCCATTCATGTGGCCAAGCGTCTTTCTGAGATCCTTCACAACATGTAGTTGCTGGTTGTAAATACGAAGCATTATTTGTAGTTCTTCTGCAATATCTTGTGCCTCGCGAAGCAACGTCCCTTCAGGGTTGATGTCGAGATATTTTTGATTTTGGGGCGCGGTTTCATCGCCGTATGGAGGAGGCCTTAATGCACGCATTTCCATATTCCGCCAGAAAGACTCGAATGCGATAGTGGTGAGTTCAGTCTGAGAACAATGAGCTTAGCTCAGAAGAAGTTAAGCATTGGAGACATACAACGTTACCTATAGCAGAAGCAAAAAGGTCCATAACTTCGGGTCGTTGATCAAGTGGTTTTGTACGATCGAAGAATACTCGAGAGCATTGGTCCATAATGATGAGAGCTACCAAAAATCCAAGAGTCAGTAAAGTGGGTTAGCTGATCACTGGAAATTCACCTAGGTCATAGATGGATTTGATCTGGCCTGTTGGTATCTGAGCTAGACGCTCCCGTAGACTTTTATGGACGCCAGAGGGATCGGGCTTGTTTCTACCCCAGCGTCTTGGAAACGATGTTATGATAGTATCTTGAAATTAGTAAGTGCTCAGACCCTTATCGCGCGATCTGACTAAGGATTACTCACTATCATCCAATATCCACAACCAGAGCTGATCAACCATAACTACACGCGTGTTCATGGAATAGAAACTACGCCCTTCTCTGGTTTCACGATAAACGACCTGATCTTTGTCGCGAGCTGCGGTGTCATCTAATGTAAGAAAATAGCTTTGATCAAGAGTTCTTCGAATATGCAAAGGCGGATTGGAGTGAAGATTATCCCTTAGAAGACGCTCATCTGCCTCATAATCCATTGCGTCTGCCACTTGGGCAAGATTAAACAGATATTGGCCGAGCTTGGTTTTCCTAGGCTGTTGTCAGAGCAGTATCAACAAAGCTTCCGGCCTTCAAAGTAATACTTTGGCTTTTCGAATCGCTTCATTTGTTCCTTAAGCCGCTTAGTCTTGGCACTTCTGTCATGGAGGACTTGGAAGATGCTCTTCTTCCCGTTGCTATTGGGGCTGGATCTTGGTTTGACTGTTGTGCTTTCTTGAAGCTCCAACGTTACTTCTTTGATGACCTCCGCCATTCTGGCTCTCCTGGCATCGGTTTCCCAGTGTAGATAAGGTAGCTTCAACGGAAGATTAGCAAAGAACAAAATGCAAGAGTTGGAAACCTCACGAAAATGGCAAAGTTCTTGGGTTTTGTTCTCGAGTCGCGTGTTGGCCTTGAATGGTCACCTAATGATAAGCCATTAGATGTTGCAGCTGTCTGCACATAAGTCCCGGATCCCGAATCTCAAGTTATACGTAAGCAGTGAATGTTGAGCTACCCTAGGAGTAACATTACCAGAGGGAATGATAGAGCATCTGGATCTCATATGACGTGCATGAATTGGGGCACTTCCGCTATCACCGCCGTGTAATTGACCACGCCAGAATTCGCGGCAGAGGAGCTTCTCTGCTTTTGTCATCTTATTCGAAGGCTTCAAATCGCTGTGGTCTCCATCTTCCTGATTATAATAGCGTGCCATAGCTTTCTATAGGTTGCTTCATCAGCCAGGAACCATATATCAAATGGTTTAGCTTACTTCAATCCAACGCATATTGTTTGTTGGGAAATGAAAATATCGTAGTTGGTTGTCTGGACATGACTTAGAGAGGGGATTGTCGTCTTTGTCTTCGAGCAAGGTGTGTACCAGTAATTTCTGGTTGGGAAAGCTCCCAGGAAGAAACTTCGGATGATCGTAAGTAAACTTGTCATAACCAGCACCCTTTTTCTCTTTCTTGAAGTACATAGCGCAAGCCTTAAAGCCGTATTCTGGCTCTAAATGCGGTGAGAGGTTAGAGTGGAAGGGATCATCATCAACGTTCCATGCTTTGACTCGATCGAGGAGTCGAAGGTCCAGCTCTTGGTTGCGGTTCCACCTTAAAGGTAGTTTTGGTCCTCTTTCTTGGATTTTATTGACATACTCTCCACATCTGGTTCTGACTTCCATCTTCCACTCACGGCGGGCCATCTTGAGATCCTCCATCATGCTTTTCTTCCTTTCATACGATGAGAAGTTGACCCTTGTCTGCTCGATTCGCTTCTCCTCGTGTTGGATTCTATCCAACTGTTTTTTATTCAGTTTTGACTTGAAGTCTTTGCGTTGGTCAAATCTCAAGCTAAGGTAGGTATTTGTCGGATCCTGACAATATTTCCAAGGCTCAGCGAGGAAATCTCCCGGAGCGCAGCCATGTTTGGCATATTGCATATCAGGGAACACATCTTGATGTGCTCTGTGGGGTTGAGGTACGTAAGAGTCATCACGGAGTACTGAAGGTCGTCGATCCGTCATTCTGTGCTTTCATTAACGTAAACAAACATCGTGAATGAAACTTGAAATGAGAAGAGAAGAAACCCATGTTATTAGGTGATGGTAAGCCTACAAGGCAATTCCCTTACCCCGCTAATTGTGGGGTGGAAATTGTAGAGGTGCAAAATGGCTTGAATCCAGCACCTGGTGGTAGCGATCAGTGGTGCGATTGTGGTCGCGGCGCATTTGTTCAGCTCCACACCTGCGGTGCGCAGGGCGAAAATTAGACAAGATTGGCAACTGACAAATCGTTCTGGATGAGTGTGGCAGTAAGATCCGCCGTTAATTGGTTACTGGACGGTCTGATTGCCCCCGATAGATTTTCATGGCTTTCGGCTGACCACCACCTGATGGCGCTCCCGCTCAATTAAAACGTTTAAGAGATATTAATTGCTATCTATTTGCATCGCCATATATTTCCCTTTATAAAAACTAGATAAAATGAATAAAAAGATGATAAGACATAATACGGTACTCTCTTCGTTTTTGTGTCCAAACATTGGTTAGAGATCATAATAGTTAGTTCCTTCGGCCACCCCGATCTTAACCCATGAACGGTCCGTTCCGACTCACCCGCCCGCCTCAGCCTTGGCCATGCGCCGCTGGCATGGGTTTGTGTGGAGATAACGCTGGCTGCTTAAGCCTAGAGATGGAATAGTCTGGCCCCACGGCTCGAGCCGAGGCTATCAGGGAACCTTATTCGTAGAATGCGAAAGAGAAGAGTCAAACAAAGGCAGGTCAGATGAGTGCAACTAGAAAAATAAGTCACCCCTGGGCCAACAAAATCATCGCTGACAATTATTCCTCAGTCGCCCTCACAGCGTCCTCAATCTCGCCAAGTCTTATAGTTTTTGCTCAGCCATTAATCCGTCTGCTGATTATCTAAAGCCCACTCAATAATTCAAGGTATATCTTCATATTGTGTGCGTGTACATTTCCCCATAGAAAACCCCTAAGACCTTGAGCAGCCTCCACAGCGTGGATTTCCTCCTCATCACGGTCTATACTCTTGTCGAAAAGCACAATCAAAGTTCCTGCATTCCATAGCTCTGCTGGATCAAATTGGAGATCAGGTAGAGGTGCCACAGCATCACTACTGCTATAGATTTGCAACACTTGGCGCACGTATGGCCTGTCAGCACGAGTAACCAAGTCTCCGCAAGCGACAAAGGCAAAGAACTGAGATGTCGGATGTTGGGCGAAATTAGCTGTCTCCTTAATTGTTAACGCGATATCGGGTGTTGAGACAATGGGAGGTGCTGCAAACGTTACGCAGTGAAGAGGCATATCTATTTAAATAATTAGACACAGTGTATTCTCATCAGTAGATCCATAAATAGACGAAGAAAGGAAAAGGCTTAACGTGCCTAAAGCATGAACGATGTGAAAATGCAGGTAAAGAAGTGCAGCTACAGCACCACCAGCTGAATGCCCTGTAAACAGCACATCATGTACAGGCCCATCGTATGAGCGTATAGCTTCTAGTACTGTCTCCGCTATACTCTGCGCAACATAGAGAAAGCCAGCATGTGCCTTGATTTCTGGGACTCCGGGGAGAAACTTCGCAAATTAATAATTAATTCTCGCTCAAATCAGACATTCAAAACTCACATTAGAGGCATCACATGGCTCCCCATTTGCGTTTGTAATCCAGTCGATCGGCGAAGTTTTCTTTGTGCCCCTTATTGCTACGACTAGGGTTCGGTTAAGTTGATGGACTTTGATGGAAGTGGCTTTGAAGTCGCCCGTTGTAGTTGCCGCAATTTCTCGTACGAGCTCAAAGTCGCCGCTAGGGAGGATTAGGCCAGGAATGACCGTTTTTTGTTTCCGTTCATAAACAGCCTCAGCACAGTCCGCAGCGAGCCGTACCAGATCCAATTTGTTTTGATTACTAGTTTGGCGTTAGATCAGTGCTGGGGCGCTCCGCATAGCGAGCTGGAAATGTAAATTTACTGTTGCCATTCTGGTAGACCCACAGGGACTTGGCTTTGTGGATATCGTTCACATAACCGTTGTAGTCTATTCGCAACATTCTCTTCTCCGATGCTGAGACGCTCTAGCTCTTTATTAGTTAAGTCATAGGTGAATTTACGAGATTTCTTACCGCTTTCGCTCAATTTGTTCAGCAGAGAATCGAGCGTCTGAGATATCTCAGCAAGATTGGTCGATGCCCCAGCCGAGTTTGCAGCAGATTGAGAAGGAAGGCTACCTGCCGCAGCGGCAGAGCCTTGTGCTGATGAGGTCGCTGCCTGTCGAGCTAGGCTAGATTTGATAAGGCGATTCATTGTTGAAAGCAATCTGACTTTTCAAAAGAGCATGTTCGTGATATCGATTCCTTATATTCAAAATGTCCGATGAACTGAGATGGTGTGGTTTCGCAGTGATGGGTTTGGGTGCCTGGGGCTGAACAACCAAGCCGCCATTGTTCAGCCACGGCGCCTATTTTATCCTGTGTGGCCTATCAGCAGCATCGAAATGAAAAATCCCGCGCATGTCTCATTACCCTGCTGTTCCCTTTCTTTCTTTTTTTGACGGGAAGGTAGGGGGAGTCTTAGACACTTCTGCCTTGCCACTTACTAGAAGACCAAAATGCTCTGAGCTCAACTTCTGCACTTAAATTTGCGAACATTCGAACAGAGGATTTTATAACTAGTTTCCATCAGTCCTGGACTGTGTTTGCCTCCAACCATGACAACTTTTCTTCACCCGAGCACGACTGCTTGCAAATGGTCGAATGAATCCGCCTCCTCGGACCACCTTGCAAGCATTATGGCTGATATGTATTGGGAAGGAGTTATTCGAGAACTTGGAACTACTATACTATCATTGAAGCATTTACGGGATGCTGAGAGTATACCCGATGAAGACGATGCAATGAAACGTGTCCCGTCTGGAGCGTCCTTCTTCGTAGGTCCATGGGGTAAGTACCTATGATTGACTGAGCCTAATCACTATTAACAAAAGCTTGAGGTCCTTGGAAACTGGATGATGAGGAATGGGAGGGCACCTGGGAATGTGCCGCTACCTATATGGCCGGTAAGCATTTATGCTTTGCGGAGCTTAAAGAATGTGGAAATAATTTGTTATTAGAGCGCCAAGCCCCGGAATTAGTTTATCGGCGAGCACGTATGCTTCTTGTTGGTCTTGGGCTACTAGATATTTCCAGGATAATTGATTTCCGAGAGCCGATTCTTAAATCGCTCGAAGGGAGAGCTCAAGGTTCACTTGCACGCCGCTCTGGTTGTATAACACTCGATAACAATGACTTATAGTGAATACTGTTCAGCTGCCAATTCCCATGGGAGAATCCAAGATCATGATTCATACTCTAGTCTGTTGCGAATGTCGACGACCCATACGCTCATATTTCTACAACTGCTCAGATGGCTGTATTCACCATGAACCAGGCAGTGATACTGGCTGCTCTATCGCCAAACATCAGTACAATGTTTGTATCTCCTGCTACCCATCCACTACCCACGCGAAACAGCACTTGAAAAAAGTCCGACCCTACGAGCCGATAACTGAAGATATCATCATTGGAATGGACCACAAAACCATATCCAAGCTAGCTAGTGATGTCAAGCGCTTGCAAGAACATGAAGACAAACGGACAGATCTCCAGGATGGCAACAGATGGCTAAGAAATCTCATTTCCACTGCTCCGGAGATAGCCAAGAGGAAGATTCTGCCCTTTGGTAATGTCCATGCATCTGTCATGTTTGGCCCTCTCATCTTTGAGATTGGAGCACCTCAGTAAGCATAGCGCTCCAACATGTAATTATATCCCGATTAACGAAATAATCTGACCATTCTCAAAGTTCCCAAGGAGGAGCGCTTGTTACATTAAGACGGACGCCAGACTTAGCATATTCTGACATGTGGAAGTTTGTTGGAGCTGAGCAAACCTGTCCGGCGGTGGCTGTATCTCCGGAAAGGGAAATCTATACTTGTGTTCGACAGACCGTCGATCGAGCTATCCATACTTCTATGACTCAGGTTCTCGGTGGCCTCTTCTCTGGCCACATTCCTAAATGGAGTGACGCTGAAGATGCGGTTATTAAAGCTTTAATAACTGAAAGTGCTCAGTATGAAGAAAAGCGAACAAAAAGTCGTTCATACAATGAGGCACGCCTACGAAGTGCCGCATCTCGTGTGGCAGATGTTATCAAGTCATCTTTTGCTATCGAGGTAGGAGCTTACGTACGCTATTTCACCTCAAGGCTCACAGAGCCTACAATGGACTTGAAATTGGATCGCCTCTCAAACAATTGTCAGACTTTCTGCAAGAAAATGATCGTTGATGGAGGAGCATTTAACACCATCTTGCCAAAAGCAAGACCTCTAGACACTGCTGACGGTTCATCGCCGAGATATTTGGTGAGTTTCGCATCCGAGCAATTTGGGTCACAATACGACAGTCCACGATATCATACTACACCATCCTCCGCATATTTAGCAGAGTTTCATACTGGAGAAGACATTCTGGAGTATTTCGATACATGGCCATCTATCCCGAAAGAAAAGCTTTGCGCAAGGCTTCTCTGCTGGCCATGCCAAAATGACGAGGATTGCTCGATTGCACAACATATGTGGCAATTTCCACACGAAACAATATCCTTAATGAAAATGCATACCTTGCGAAACCGCACGTCGTACAGCCACAATTTCCAGACAATGGACCCATTGGAAAATGAACCAACGTTGCTAACAGACAAGGAATGGTTTCATAATAGACTTTCCGTCCTTCTCGGTTTTGATACGTTCCTTGGAGCCGCAGGTGCATTATCGGCGTCCTATCAAATGCTTCAAGAAGTTCTCGCTGAGCAGAACAAGCAACGCGAGTGGCAACCGAAGCCTGTCAAGGAGGTGGGGATGATTATTAGGCAGGGAACGGAGGCTGATGGGGTCCTGAACTTCACGATTGAAAATGTTCGGAAATCCATACTTCCGCGTTGGGTAAAAACCTTTTCGAAGGACAGGAAAATGGAGAGACATCTCGCAAAGAATACTAAGAGGGAGGAGCGCAGCGGGTTCCGAGGTTAGACTTCACATATACTAGCCTGTACTACTTGCGCAAGCCTCGAGAAATTGATTCTAGTCATTGTTTGCTTTGTTCTGAGCCCTAGGCGCGAGCTCCACTTCACGTGCGGGAAGTGTTTCGTAAAACTTTGAGTAGGAAGCGCACTCAGCTAGGGTATACAAATTCTCACTTGCATGGCATTCGCCGATGGGCGTTGAGGAGCTGAAAGCCACATAAAACTTAATTGGCATGGACGCTACACGGTGCCTGCATCTGTAAACTGACGCACAACAATGTTGCGAGACTGATGGAACCTACCGGACGCCTGTTTCTTGGCTATCATACCCAAGTTTCAGAGATAAGGGGGCACATTGGGTATATTAGTGCAGCTCATCTATATGCTTACTATGCACCTTCAACGACACTTGATGACTGCAAAAAATGATATGTGGAGTATGTAAGTCAGACAAAGGCCAACGTGAGACCCGTGATGCATCATTTAGGGCGTTCCGGGCGACCTTTTGAAACCCCTTCTTAATTACTAGATATTTGGCGATAAGACGCCTCGTGAAATTACAAACTTGACGTGTACGCCTACGTTTGTCAAAAATGGGGCCACGAGGACATTACTCATTCACTTTCGCAAAGTCGGTCACGAGTTGAAAAGGAAGCGACGATCCTTATACCCAACCATTTTTACGACAGTGATCACTGTTACCTATTCGAGCGATCAGCGAATGTCTCCCTAGATCTTATAAGAAATATAACCTTGTTCGGGGCACCTTTATCACACAGGACCTCGCTTCAATTATCAATATATATTAAATATGTCCAGCATTTTACAATAATACATTACATAAACTTCAACTCTTCAAAGGCCAACTCTCCTTCTCAGTGTTACAATTTCTCCTTCCCTCTCCTGGCACCCAGCTCCTAGGTAATGGCTCCAAAGGCAAAGAAATGTGTTGCGGCCCCGGCCTCAACCCCGCGCTCGAGTTCTGTCTACTAACACCCCATTCACTACTTCCCCGACTTTCCTTCCTTATCAAAGTATCCGACACAGATACAATCTCATCCGCACTTCCCTTCCCAATCAAAGTCTCCCAAAGGTCCCTCACTCTCCGGAAAAAAGGAGGAAGTGTCGTCATGCAAGCACATATTATCGCCACATTGACTTCCACAACTCTAATCACTTGCATCAGCAGCTGATACGAAAGCGCAGAAGGCAAGAATACTTACGATAACTCCATAGTAAGCGCAGTATTCCACGTAGAATCCTCCAAACTCAGCGTCTTGGCCATAAGCACCAACCGCACAATAGACACCACACACGCCACGAACCCGCCCGCAAAAACGACAAACACGCCCACTTTCCTCTGTGCCGGCAATTTCAGCTCCAACAGTCGCGGAAGCGGGAGGATCAAGATGTAAAAATCGGTGGCGACGTTGATAGCGCTCTGGGAAATGTTGAGTGTGTATAGATGCGAGCAAAACTGGTCTTGAAGCAGGGCTTCGGTTGTCTCGCAGTAAATGACTGTGTAGATTTGGGTTGCGATGTAGGGAATATGCAGGAGTGTTACGATCACTATTCCGTAAATAGTGCCGTAGTGGAAAAGCCGGCCGGTTTTGGCCATGATGGCGAAGACGCGCCGGTAGAGGAGGAGGATTGAGAGTTTGATGAACAGCGTGACGGCGGCATATGGGATGCTTGAAGCAGTGAGGTGACGCACATTGCTGATGTCTGTGAGGAAGAGGGCAGGTATGTCCCAGAGATGCTTTCCGAAGCCGTAGTTTAAGCTGCTGAAGATGCAGGCTGTGTGGATTATGGACGTGGAGGCGGCAAGGAGGCATGTATCTAGGAGTGTCAGAGTGGGGTTGAAAGGGGGCATGCGAGACATACAGTCATCCCAACCGAGTTGATGAACGAAAAGACCTTTGACGACCATGCGTATTGTTACTGCAATGATGGTGAGAGGAAGGAAGATGCAGTTTAGGATTAGTACAACGGGGCCTCTGTTTGGCGGGTCAATAAAATTCGGTGTCACGCCAGGAGGCGGAGGCATAGCAGGCGTATGAGAAAGGAGTTCAATTAGTTGGGGAGGTAGTGGAGGAGCCATTATTAAAAGAGTGATTTGGCTTCAAAGAATACAGTGAGACTAGCAACAGAAGTTGAAGCTTTCCAAAGAAGAGAAGTGACTGAGAGCGAGGCTCCTTATGTTGGTGCTCAATAAGGGCCTGAGTCTGCTCCATTTGGGGAGGAGGGGATGCTTTCTTTCATGTCTATACATGGCAACGCGGGCTTTCGGGCACCTAGAAAGCGACTATGTGATGGTGGGGTGGATTCATCCATCCCAAGGCCCAAAATGAAAAACGGGAGAGGCTGGACTGATTGAGGCTGCGGCGATGATACTGAATGCGACCCCTTACGGCTTCTAGTCGTCACATGGATGGTATATGCAGGGTGGTAGGTGTGCTGCTAGCCCGCTCGTGGCTTGCATGCGCCTCCGAGACGGCAGATTTGCCTCTGAAAACCCCACACCTGACGCGCTTGATATCGAAACCGAGAAGTACACAAGACAGGAGTTTTGGAGTAGATTATGGTCTTTCGTCAAGGAAATTATTAGGGAAAGGTAGCTCAGAAGTCAAACTCCTTTTGACTTCATCGGCCAGCCAGCTTGGCCAAGTAGACCTCGGAGGCGAAATGTTGGGGGTATAAAACAAGTCTGTATGCCCTACATTGCGGGTAAGTTCCGGGCCAGAGAACGCCTCCTGGAAGCATTTATTGATCCTTTCACTCAAAAGAGGTCCAGAAAGGAGAAAAAGAAAGTTCGGAGATAGACGGAAGGAAGGATCTGTGCCTGGGTGCCTCACGCCTGGGTGGCAAGTCCCATGGCGATGATCAGGAATCGATTCAATCTCCCGAGCTCTCCCCCCCACCCAAGAAACACAGTCGATTAACGAGGATTGATCCACATGGCGAGTAAAGTTTGTAGGGCTGTGCCGCGCGGATATATGCAGAATATATTTAGACTCATTTTCCCACGACTTCGTCGCCCAGGATGGACGGTGGCACGGCCGAATGCCCAAAGAGGCAGTTTGGATTCTCTGATAAAGCAGAAACCTGAAACACAATCTACTGCGTGTCTTGAAATGTGACTGGGCTCGCGATGGCAACAAAAAGCGGCAACAAATATTGCGATTTTGGAACGTTCCACACGGCCTGAGACATTCAAACCTAGTGCCGCTTTTTCTGTCACCGCGAGCTGGTATCGAGCTTGAGAAGTGTTGCCTTGATATTATGGCAACATGTGGAAATGAGGCCACTCGCGCGTGAAATTAATCGTGCTGAATTGGTATCGCACTAGCGATCAATCTGGGAGATCGAGGCTGAGCATAAAGATAGCAATGTGGCAAGCGACATCATCGACATAGGCAAAACTGAGGCAGGTGCAAGTGAGGGGCTATACAAGCAGGGTGATGACTAGCTTAAAACGAGCTTCTCGAACACAGATCTTGTCTAGCGTTGAGCCTTCCACCATCGTGCCCAATGAAATTCTCCCGTCACTTCGTACACCTCTTAAATGTGGAATTTCAATAATAAGGGTCGAAGAACCGCAACTGAAAGGAACATACTTATGTGCATTGCGGTGCCTGACCGTGACTCCACCATAAAAAATATTACACAATCATATTCCGGCAGCCATCTCTCTCTCCAGCGTATCCTTGACCAGCTTCTCCCGTGCCGTTAGCTCTGCCTTCTTTGCCTGCTCGCCAGCCTCAGTCTTGGCACAAAACGAGTTTTTCTTGTGCTGTTCAGATAATTAGATAAGTCTTATATTTTGGAGAGAAGTACTTACGTATGCGAGGGCAGCTCCAGAGGCGAAGCCATCTGCGCAAGTCTTACATTTAAAGGGCCTTGGCTTTGCCGGGACGCTTTTCCCCGCATCAGGCGCAATTTCAGTCAGCTCGTCTCTCTCGATGGATGCTACAATTGCGTCTCCTGAAGGTTCCCCATTTGTCACTTTCGAGCGGCCGCTTTGAACTCCTGACGGCTGACGACGGGAACCAGAGGCGGCACGTTTACGGCTGGTGCTGGATGCTGCATTCAAATTTTGTGCCCTTACCGAAGGTGATGCCTCGGATCCTGGGTCTCGACTCTCCGGTCCGTCTCTTTGAGCCGAGCCATTGCTGGGTTCAATATTTGCTCGAGCAGGTGTTTCACTTGCATTTTTATCATTGTGCTTCTTGGAGCGAAGTGATCTCTTGTCCACTTTGCCTGTTGAAGTTATGAGCCTACCCAGAGAATCCCGGATAGGGGTTCTTTCCCTTTCGGAGCCGTTCTTGTAGCGAAGAGATCTCCCATCAACTTTCCCCGATGAAGTTAAGAGATTGCCTTCGGAATCTCGGACAGGGGTTTCAGCTCTCTTCTCAGCGTTCTTGAAGCGAAGGGACCTTTTATCCACTTCACCTGATGGCTTTATGATATTGCCATCGGAGTCTCTCTGATGTACAATATTCAAACTTGGGCGCCGCCTAGGTTTGCGGGGTTCAAGATCAGTCAAGCCATACAACGATGCCGAAGCTTCGGTATATAGATTGCTCATGGAAGCTGTCTTCCTGACGGACTGTCTCTTTGGTCTGGCTTCGGAAGAATTTGAAGGCAATGTTGCTGTGTTCTGTGGAACTCGTTGAGAAGAGGATTGATAGTCTACATCAACATTGTCCATGGCGTAATTTTGCGTGTATTCACCAAGTATAGGGGAAATTCCACGATCAGACGAAGGAATTTCCATAACATCGCGCCTTGGCGATGATGACCGGACATGTAGTTCATTTTCTGTGGTCCGGGAAGAACTTTCGATCTGCGATTTCTGTGAGACCCGTCTTCGTTTCCTTGCTGGGGGTGGCTCTGGGAAGGTTTCCTCGGTGGAGACGGATGGGGCGACAGATGATTGCTCAACTTCATTATGTTTCCGCTTCAAAGAAGAATGTTGTGGAATGTCTTCAAGCACTTCAATTGGAAGGACAGGAGACTCGACACGATTAATCTCACTTCTGGCTCGTATCTCCGGCTCCGCTTGCAAGGAATGACCTCCATGGGTTTTCAAATGCTCTCGTCGAACGAGTATCTCAACGCGGGGGTGGCGTTTTCCGACTTGCGAAATGGTTGAGGTAGCCTTCGGAGGTAGCTTTTTGGACACTGCATCTGGCATCGTCGTCGAAGGTGGTGGACCTTGCTTGACTGCTTCTTCCGCAAGCTTAAGACGACTCTGCAACGACCGTAACTCAAGCCTCAGATCGTCAATATCGGTAGAAGTCGGAGCACTATTAGCAAAACCTGGCATTCCAACCACCTGGCTCTTCAATTGCTGAATTTCGGCGTTCAATCCGTCAACTTCGTGAGCCTTTTCGCTGACTTGAAGCATGTCTGAGATGATGATTTCAATGTCTCTGCTGAGGGACTCTCCACTTTTCCCACGAATTTCTTGACCATCAATTGCCTCGACTTGCTCCTGCAATTTGCGCAACTCTTCCGAGACTCTGGCAAGATTATCTCGATCCTGAAATATGTTTTGCCGGGGCTCCAGGTGCGCTGCGAGTTCGGTCCGAACCTCCATCATGAAATCCCTGAAGGTTTGCATCTCTCCTTCAATGTGGTGCAATGTGTTAGAAACTCGATCAATGTCCTTCTGCTGGTTACCAATGACCTCTTGTGCCCATGCCTTGAATTCCGAGTAATCTGGAACAGAGTTGCGACTGATAGATGGAGCGGGCATGCTGCCAAGAGCGGAATGGTTGTCATGCATCTCTGGTTGCACGCTTAAGGCCTTGCGGCCAAGAGGTTGGATTGTAGATGCTCGCTTAGAAACCTTCTGGCTACCAGCCTTACTGAGAGGCAGGCTTTTGATAACAATGGGGGTGGTTTTTTCGCCAGTAGTCTCTGAAATGATAGACATGAAGCTCAATCTCAAGATCAGTTGGTTCCTACGCTATTAGTCAACAATGTATCTGCCGCCTTGTGAGGGGACAGCTTACTTGGCCAACAAATGACCCTCTGGTGCACTGTGACACCGTAAACCAAGCATTGTCTGGCAATTTTTGCAGTTGACATCTTGTAATACACTATAAAGCCTTGTGAGTACTTTTGTAGAGAATAGCAGACTTGGAAACCTACCAATTTTCAATTTGATCTGCTTGGCTCGCAAATGGTTCTCCAACAGGTTGAAACCCGCTGGTGTAAGTGAGCATCGGGTAGACCGGGCTGAAATAGGATTTTCCGATGCCATTCCAGGAGTTTCGGAATTGGCCTAATTCTGCCTTGCAGTTGAGACAGTGGCAAATGACTACCTCCATTTTTGGGGGGCAAGATGTTGAAGGATCGCGGCTTGGACTTTATTTGCCACCCTGGCAGAATCGACCACGAAAGTTATGGGGTTATGTGCGTGCTTGCTTAAGATGAATTATTTTGGTAATAAAAGCGGAAGGTGTGATCCTGGCAGTCTATGGGCATTGGCCTCCTGAGAAAGGAAGCGGCCCACGAGCGGAGATGGATGGAGGCGTGTTTTTTCGTGTCAAGGTCCTGGTGGTCGCGTCAGAGAGGCCATTTCATGCCTTTGGCTTTTTTGCCTGCGTGGACGAGGTGCGAAGTCTTCACTAGAACGAAGCAGATATGAAGGGGTTATTATATGCGGGGGATGTACATCTGTACACATTCAATTCAATCAATTCAATCAATTCAGGGGTCAAGTGTCGTTGAAAAAGCTCGGCATCGCAGCCTTGTCTCTCGCTTATCTTGATTGGTCAGCCTCGTCAATTGGAAAACTCGGGGAAATCTTCAAACTTCAGAAGGTCCCGCCTTCCAGTCCGCCTCGCCTGCCTTAAACAACACCAACATCATGGCCGCCACCGACGAAAAGGTTGCTGAAGACAGCCAGTCTGTACTCGACATGCCTCGCCATACCAGCAAGAAGCGCAAGCTGTCAGCAGGAAGCGCCCAGCACACCGGTGTGAGCGCCACGCCAATATCCCTTCGCCAGCCCGATCTGCCAGAGTTCAACCTGACATCTGCAAGTCGTCCTAGCCAAGATTCTGTGTCGCCAAAGGATGGAAACGAGGACCCGAAGAGTTCGCGAGAGTGGCAGACTGTAGAGCCTCGCAGCAAGAAGACCAAGAAAATCCCAAAGACGCATTCATCCAACTACCCCGCCATCGAATTCTCGAAAGACTCGAGGCTGCAGTCGCAGATCAAAATCAGCGACCTACAAAGCTTGGTGCTATACATACTTGCTGATGGACCTTCACCGCAGTTTGTCTCTGTGCGTCATAGACCCGAGATTCGAAAATTGGTCGTTCTGATGGTCCCTGGTTTGGAAAGGGATATGTTTGAGACGAAGCAGAAGATGAAGAAGGAAGATGGAGCCCGTAGCCGCAATTATACATCTCCGGACGACTACTTCCCGATTCAGCTTCACTCGGATGACTTGCCTGAGTCCTTGAAATCTTTCGCAGATATGTTCAAACACATTTGGCCTGTCAAGACGCCGGGGGATGAGAAATATGGCAAAATGCACTCCCCAATGCATGCTATGCTAACTGCACCTTTACCAAAAACAAAAGAAGAGAAAACATGGTCCAAGAACAGGAAGGGCGCCACCCCCGCTAAGGAGCCTCACGGCTGGAAGAACAACCGAACCCGAATTTCAGAATTTGTACATTTACCAGAGGAGCTTCTTGAAAGCGAATACGTACTTCACCCCGCCTCATGTAGCGACAAAGCCGAAAGGGCCGGTTTGATAGAAAGCAGGCGCTCTAATGGAGTCTCGAAAGAGCATGGATGGGTTGATACTTTGGTAGACCATCTTGACGATGGTACAGTACCAGACAACGAAATCGAGGCCGGTAGCCTGACAGCTGGTCGAGAAATTCTGGCTATGGATTGCGAGATGTGCATGACTGGCGAAAATGAGTTCTCACTTACTCGTATCAGTCTTGTAGGCTGGGATGGCTCTGTGGTTCTGGATGAGCTTGTTAAACCGGAGAAACCCATCACGAATTATGTTACGCAGTATGCATCTCTTCCCTTTTTTTTGGGAGACATTATTAATCTTCGATAAGATATTCTGGTATCACAGAGAAAATGCTTGCTTCAATTACGACAACGTTGTCCGACATTCAGAAGAAGCTCCTCGGTATCCTCCACCCTCGCACTATTCTCATTGGCCACTCCTTAAACTCTGACTTGAACGCTCTTAAAATCACTCATCCTTTCATCATTGATACATCGATTATTTTCCCCCATCCTAGAGGTCCACCTTTGAAGTCATCCTTAAAATGGCTCGCGCAACGCTACCTGAATAGAGAGATCCAAAAGGGGCACGGCACAGCTGGTCACGATTCTATTGAAGACGCGAAAACCTGCCTTGATTTAGTAAAGCAGAAGTGCGAGAAGGGCAAGGAATGGGGTACGAGCGATGCCACCGGGGAGAACATCTTCAAACGTATTGCTAGGGCTGGTGTTCGATACAAGAACCAAGGTGGCCAGGCTATCCCTAGTCCACTTACTGGAAAATCGAGCGCCATGATAGATTGGGGTGAGCCGAAGAAAGGGCCCGGCTCAGCTTCGTCGTATCCCATTGGGTGTCACAGTGATGAAGAGGTCATGCAAGGAGTAATACGAGCAGTCAAAGGCGATCCAGATGGAAAGCAAATTCCAGGTGGTGGTGTTGACTTTGTATGGGCAAGATTCAGAGAGCTAGAGGCCTTGAAGGGTTGGTGGAATAACAACAAACAAGCAAATGCTGACAACGCCAACAACCATGCCCTTGCCAACGATGCGCCGGCCGAAGCAAAAGAAGCTGAATCGACGGGACCCGAAGACACAACAATGACCAACACCTCTACTACAGAAGGCGCAACGATGTCTTCTCTCCCTCCCCCGGTTACCCTTGACAAGAACAAACCTCTCGACGTTGCCGCGAAAGATCTTACTGACCGTCTAAAATACATCTACGATTCATTGCCGTCCTGCACCGCTTTTATCATCTACAGCGGTTCTGGCGATCCACGCGAAATGAGCAGATTACAGAACATGCAAACAACATTCAAACGCGAATACAAGATCAAGAAATGGGATGAACTGAGTGTTAAGTGGACAGATGTCGAGGAGCAGGCTTTGAAGAGAGCTGCCAGAGTTGCGAGGGATGGAGTTGGATTTGTGGGCGTCAAGTGAATAGATGTGATACCCATCATTTAGATATGACAATTGTTTTGCGTAGATATTGTTTTCCTCTGGCTATTGCCCTATTGCCTAAAAGCTGATTGCCAGAGAAGCTGGGAATCGGATCGCTACATACTAGATACCCGGGGGAATCCGAGAAGTACCAAATCAGCCAAACAGAGGCGATAATACCTCCATGTGCCTGGCAATATCCGATCTCCATTGGTAAGAATTCGCTTTAGCAGGCCTACAATCTCTTTGCTGTCTTGTTTGAGTCTGTTTGTGCTTCGATTGCCTTTTGGCAGTGGCTTTGCCTACTTGCGTACTTGATTTGATCTTGCGAGTAAAGAATATTTCTGCCTCGTTCGGTACTTTGTCTTTGTGAGGAATGAGTAATCTCGTAAGAATCTTTGCAAGCAAAAACCTTCATTTGAAAATGATTTGGTTTTCTTGGGCCACTTTATATAAGCGGCTTTGCAATGGCATATTTCCCCGCAATACCAATCTCACTGATATGTATATTGCTTTAACTCACTCATGGTTATGCTCCATCTCCTCCCTATGATGCTACCTAAAGCTTCACAAGAATAATAATTTACAGATACGATTATATCTTTGACTGCAAAATCATGGATCCTCGCGTATCTCGAAGCGATGTGAATTGCAGACATTCACCCACACCTTGTGGGTGGGCCACCAAGGAGACTTGTTTAAGAACCTCGCGAGCAGAAAAGGTTCCAAGTGCTCCTTGACACTTTCACATTCGCACCTTGCTGAAAGCACAACACTCTTGGTTCTCCTTCGCTGTCCTGTTCTCTACCTCAAGTAACTTGAATTCATAAATGCCAAGGTCAACATGAACGTAAGTACAAGCCATTGCACCTGCCATCTCTACACTTGCCGTCATCTTTCTCAGCCTCCATCGCACTCGCTGTACAGATTTACTGACACGGATATTTAGCAGAGCCAGCTATTCTCGGAACCTGCGGGCCTAGAGGTTGTCACGCCCCAAATCCCACCTGGCCACCCAATGGAACCTTGGGACCCAACCCACACGCCTACGATTTTGAGCCCGGGTTCAAGGCCTGGTTCAAGACCAAGTTCAATGATCGCATCTGCCACTCAGCCAGATCAATCTCGCAGCCCTGAGGTCTCCAGGCTAACTTCCATGATCGCACCTGCTGCTGGCCCAAGTCCTTACCGAAGCCCTGACATTTCGAGGCCAGTCTCACTCTTCGCAACTTCCTCGCCTGAGCTCGCATTCTCAGAGAAGAGCCAGGTGTTCACCGAGCCTGCGGGACTTGAGGTTATCACGCCTCGGACGGCCTCTTCAAAAGAACCCGAGGGCCTTGTCCACGACCAAATTCAACATGCCTTCAACCCGAAGCCAGCCTCCGTCATCGAACCTGACCCAGCGAATCGTTACAGCAATCCCCACTTGGTCCAAGAGCATCTGGATCATCTAGCGCAGTTCGGATTCGCCTAAAAGACCCCCCGCGGCGAGAAGAAGAGAGGCTTGCGAAGACCTCTTTGTATTCTAGGGATCGTTGTACTCCTCTTGGTGATAGTCGGTGCAGTCACCGGTGCGGTGCTAGGTACGAGAAAGCATAACAGTGCTGACGTGGACAATATCGCTGGCATCTCAGCCAACTCATCGACCACCCCTACTGCAACCGGTACCGCTGCCACAACGAGTCCTACAGCTACAAGCACCCCAGCTGTAAACACTACGCTCATCAAGAAACGGACTGCTTTGTCCGTTTCTGGAGAGCGAACTGGCGATGACTTCAGTATCCGTCTCTATTATCAAGGGGATGATAGTGTCATTTGGGTCTCTACCTTTGATTCAAAGTCGGGAAAATGGTCTGGACCTGCCAATGTGATCAAAGCACCCAGCTATACTTCATTAGCTGCTTCAAGCTTCCTACACAGTGAGCAGTACGTAGGCAACCAAAATTCCGACTTTAACGTACGAACCTCATTTTCATTATTTGATGCAAGAACCTAGCTAATTGTCACGCAGCTTCATCAATACGAACTGTTCTACGTGGACAAGGAGAACAAGCTCATCGAATGGAATCAAGAAGAAGGCTCATCCTCGTCAAGCAATAACCAAGCGAAACCTACCATAAGCAAAAACTCAAATCTGGCATTCTATTGGCCTAATCTGGTTTATCAGGACGATTATCAGGATGGCACCGGGGAAATCAGTCTTTGGACCTACAACGAACTGGGCGATTCCGGCGCTACTTGGAAAATTGCGGCCAATATCGAAGATGTCGGTTCTGATGTTTCTGGATTGGCAATCATTCCCGAAGCAGCAAACCACAGTTCCCACAGCGTTTTCTTCCAGAACAAGGACGGCAAACTAAAGGAATACCGTTCGAGCGAGAAGCTCAGCTGGGGTTCATGGGCCCCACCAGATGGTGCGTTACCAAATACGTGATTTTCTGTGTTGAAACTACTTCCTCATGATGTTGTGGCTGATTTGAATCGCAATAGTCGCCATCTTGGATGATGTGCTGCCTCCTTCCGCGCCCATTGCAGCATTCTCAACACCTGGAGACAACAAAGACTACGCCGATAAGTATGTTCTTTGGCAAGCTTCTTCCGGAGACATTTACATGAGATCAAACATGAATCCGGGGTCCCACTTCCCCGCCTGGACGAATCCCGCAACATTCCCGGCACTGAAGGGTGCGGACTCTGGGACCTCCATTGCATGTCTCACTCCAAGCCAATTTATGGGTATTGCTGCTGTCGCAAAGTCCGATATGTGTCGCTGTTACTTTCAAGTGAATGGCGCAGTTAGAGAAGTCTTGTATTCGACAAAGACAAGAGACTGGACTATCGTGGGGACTGTCCCTATTTCATAGATTGGAAAATTTGAGGTGGAAAAGTTTTTGATTTAGAAATGGGGTTTGGACTAATGTGAAGAGAGCATATAATGGCAATAATAGAGAGTGTGGTTTTGACTTTACTTCTTGCCCACGTGTAACATCCATATTGAGAATCTCCGTCCTTTCCAAACCTGACCCCGTAGAACTTGGACTGCAGTAAGAATCCAGACATACAATCGCCATCTACCTACGCCCATCAATATGCCATCGCAAGAATTAACGTGATTTGGATCACTCGTTGAGGATCATCACAGCTCCTCACATTTCCACCACAGCACGGCACTTGACTTCAATCATCACAAAGCTCAAAATAGAAGCCGAAACCACTGCATTCATCCTATCTACACCCCCATCTACCCCCCACTAAAAGTCAAAATCCCCCCTAAAACTCTCAACATTCATCCCCACCGTAACCTTCTCCGCCAAATCCCTCCTCCCCATCTGGCTAAACACCCTCCTAAGCGTATCATATAAATTCGTGCTCTGGTTCTGGCTAATAATGCGATCCAGCTCCGCTTCGCTCAACGGATCCGCCCCACCGCCAAGAATATCCCTCGCTTTCTCTCTGCCTTCGTTTTCCACTACTTTATGCATAGCCAGAGCGCCAAGCAGATGGGAAGCCGCTTCATCGTAGCACCCGATATTGATACATGATACGCCCAAGTTGTAGCGGGCGCGCACGAAGTTTGTGCGTAAAGTGAGGGCCTTTTCGTAGGCTGCGATGGCTTCTTCGCTGCGGCCGCTGTTGGCGAGTGTGGCGCCGAGACGATTCCAGAGGAGATGGACTTGGTCTCTTTGATTGCTTGTTCCGGATTCTGTGCTTGCTAAGGCGGCGGAGAAACAGTCGACTGCTTTGTCGTATTCTTCTGCGCCGTAGAAGAGTACGCCGAGGCCGACTTGTACGTCGGGATCCATGTGCTCCCCATCTGGGGATAGTTGGGCGGCGCGGATGAAGAGGTCGGTTACTTTTTCGTGGAGGAGGTGGCGGTCTGTGAAGCCTACGTCGGCGTCTGAGGAGAGGTCTTTGGGGGAGACGATGCTGGGATATTTGATTGATAGCCAGCGTTCTAGGGTCCGGTAGGCGGTGCTGTCGTAGCCTTCATTTGTGTAGCTTACTGCCAAGCCCATGAGAGCTGTGAGGTTGTTGGGATCTGATTTCATTGCTTGTTCTAGAGCTCGGATTGCTGGTGTTTCCTTCTCGTTTTGTGCTTGTGCTGAGCCTAGGAGTACCCAGGCGTCGATATGTTGGGGGTCTTTCTGGACTGCTGCTTCGAAGGCCAGGGCTGCTAGTGAGAGATTCCCACCCTCGTGCATTATCCGTACTCCCTCTTCGAAAGGATTGTTGACATCTTTGAAGATGTTCTCTTCTTCAAACATGTACTCTCCCAATTGAGGGTCTCGGAATACCGATTGATGGGTTCCTAGAGTATCAAAACCGTCCCACTGGTCTAAATCGCCCATATGGACACCCATCTGCTCCGCTATATTCTCCTCACTGACCATCTCCCTAGCAGCCGCAGTTTCAGCTTGTATACCTCGCCAAATAGATTCGAAATCACCAAATTCATTGGTTTCGGATTCAAGGACTGACCTGTCCATTTGATCAAGCTCTGCCTCTCCGGCCAGAGCTTCTTCATCTTCCCGTTCTTGCATGTCAATCTGTTTGAACTGTTCTTCCCAGTGCTCGTCGTCGAGCTCTATCATTTTCCCTTTCCCCTTGTCTTGTTGCTGAAGATCCTGTTGTGGCATAAAAGATGACGTTCTATTCATCATCCCCATCCCCATTCCCATTCCGCCCATACCCATGTTCATACCCATTCCCATGCCCATTTGCGGTCCTTGGTAACTCGAATACCCATTATTCTGTGCCATCGGACTCGCCGTCCGCGCAGAGCTCTGATTCATTTGTTGGAATCTCTGGAAATCCGCTGGACTAAACGCCGTACCTTTGGGAGCTTGGAACGCAGCTTCCATCCGTGCTTGTTGCTCCACTCCAGGATTAAATTCTTGCGCCCATCCTCCCAGTCCAGGTGAAGTCGAGCCGGTACGCATACGTGGGTTCTGGTGTAGGTCATGCTGCATGGCAAATGCTTCTGGAAGTTGGCCATTTTGTTGCATGAAATCGTTCATCATCTGCCAAAGCACCCATTAGCAATATATTCTTCCCACAAGAAAGTCCGGTATCTGCAGAGCCATTCTCTTATCCCGACTCACATTATCCTGATTCCCATTCATGCCCGTACTTCTCATGCCCTGCATACTACCTCCTGGTCCCCTCCCCACCAACCTATCTCTCTGTAGACTCTTATCATCTTGTACATGTTTCGTGAACTGACTCAGGGGATTGCCCGCCGTCGAGCACTCGGCACCGCCCATAAAAGACATGTTTGCTGCTCTTAAATCGTATCAAATCGCGGGAGTTGGGTGCGGGGATAAATCGGTCGGGAGCTCGCCACTTCTTGTAATAGCGTCTTCGTTGGTAAATGCAAAAACTTTTGGGTCTATATGCAAGTGCAAATCATGCAAGATGGTAATGTACAAGAAGGGAGGATTTCGCGGAGTTCGAGGTTTGTTTGGAGAGATGGGGATGAGGTAGTTGAATTGTGGGGTTGATCTCGGGGTGTTTAGATTTCAAATCTTGCCTCGGTGACGGCAAGCCGAACGGCCCTTCTTGGCAGCCTTGTCCCACAAGCACATGTCTCTCGTGTTTGCACCCCCCCAAGCATTTACAACTAGATGCAAATGGAGAATTTTATGCAGAAAGTTTTTGGATTAGTCTACTGCTATGTACAGATAGATCTAACAAAAGAAACATATTCCAACATTATGAGGAGTGGAGTTAAAGTTCTTTTCATCGATCTCGGATCTCTATACGCCTGCGAATAAGAACCCCTATTTTACAAAAGATGGAAAATGCATGGAGCATTAAGACAAGGTATAGAAAGCCGAAGGTCCACGGAATTGAGACCCATATAATCTCCCGCCACATTTTCTTACACTCCGCCCTCTAATACAAGCATATTGCTTTCCTATGCCAACATTGTACACTTGTCTCTATCATACGCTCTGCATCGATGTTCCGCACAACCATTTAGAAGGATGAGTCGCCGCCACGGTCAGAGCCACGGTCAGAGCCATGGTCGTTACCACCGGCAGCTCGCTCTCTGTTGCCCAAGCTGTAATCAACTCTCAAAACGCGGCCATAGACCTCCTGACCCTTGAGAGTCTCCATACCCTTAACGGCGCTCTCCACATCAACGAAGTCTGCGTGGGCGAATCCTCTTGGCTGGCCGGTGCGTCTGTCAATGGCAACACGGACATCAATGACATTTCGAATGTCACGGAAGAGCTTGTTGAGGTCCGAGTCGGACATTTCGAAGGCAAGGTTACCGATGAAGAGGGTCTTGGAAGGTGGGTTGCCGTTTTCCGCACGGCGGGTCTTGCTCTGGTAGTTGACAACGAGACGGCGGCCTTCATAAATTGTCTGATGCTTGGCCTCGATGGCAGCGGTGGCCTCATTGACAGAGCTGAACTCAATGTATCCGAAACTTCAAAACATGTTAGTTATAAGTCCGAGAAGAATATGTAAATTAAGGCTTACCCTTTGCTCATGCCTCTGGGGTCAGTCGCAATGATTGCAGATTTGATCTCTCCATACTGTCCAAATTCTGCCTGCAGATCAGCTGCGGTGACGTCGAAAAGCAAGTTTCCGATGTAGATGCTGGGAGTAGGGGTCAACACAATGGGTGGCGGGCGAGAACTTCTTGCTTCGAACCCACGACCACCTCCATTACGGTCGCCGCCATATCCACCACGGCCACCGCCGTTGCGATCACCACCACGGTTACCTCCATTACGATCGCCATAGTTGTTGTCGCGCTCGTAAGGTCTCGACTCTCTCCTATCTTCTCTAGGTTGGAAAGCACGGCCTGCTGCAGCAGCAGTACCGGCGGCAGCATCAGCAACGCCTTCAGAAGCGTTGCTCACGCTCTCAGCAGCCTCGCTGGCATATGTCGATGCGGTCTCGGCAGCAGAGTCGATGGCAGAGCTGACTGAAGACTGCTCGCCATCTGCAGATGAAGGAGAGTTGGCGTCATCGCTTGCAAACCGTCTGAATACCGATGGGGAGATTCCGGTAGCTTGAATTTTTGATCTGAGGAGGAAGGAAGAGGATGTGTTAATGGAGCGGGATTGGGAGATGAAGGAGGTTGATGGCGAAGATGAGGCAGCGCGGAAAACGGTACGGCGGATGAGATGCCTTGAATTTGATTAGCTTGATGAAGGAATTGATACTCGAAGTACAGTGTCGAGCTTACATGATTGCGGATTGTTAAGGACTGGATGAAGGGAGGTTCTTCTTGATGTCTTGTGGAAAGGTGATGATCTCTAGAAAATAAATTTCGAGAGGATTTCGAAAATGCGCCGTCAATGCGGCCACTAGTCCGCATTAGGCCATATCTCTCCTGAGCAACGACAAAATGTAAAACTCTGCTGTTAATGCTTCGAATAATTTATATTTTTTTCCATGGGCTAATAGGCTTCGTTCCTGAGATATTGGGAAGTCATTCATCGGCTTCTAAGGTGATCTATATTCGTAGTCTGACGCGATTTGGTTGTCTCATTCTGATGGTCCATTTTCTCAATGTCTAAGGAATCCCGGAAATTTCTAATTAAGTAGAATGATATCAGTCAATCAATTATCCGTTGAAGCGCATACATCTGAGAGCCATTGACAATTATCTTTCGAAATTTATTCACGACCAGTTTTAAGCGCAATGGCCTCGAATTCGGGCATTTGATTTGTCCCTCAATTAGAGTAATCTGGAAGGCAAAATGTCTGAGCCCCTTTGGCAAGTCTCAACCTAAACCGGACTACAATTGCTTCACAGATACATTGTAACATGAACTTAAAAATCTCTTCGATCGTGAAATCGTTTGTATTGCTAGATCCCATCTTCAATCATTGCAGCTTATTCTAGTTTGACGGTCCCAGCTACATACCGGAACCCATAGTAGTATTTATTTGTGCACCAATCCCACCATACTCCAATCCAGCCGAGCCTCCCATACAATACCGGGAGCTGTGGCAAGAAGTCGACGGGAGAAGAGAGACCAGGGAGACCGGTGCGGGTATATCAAACGCCGAGCAAACCATCCCCTTCCATGCTTTTGTAGCCACCTCTTAAAGGCAAATAATCCATCCATATGCGCCTCGTACTCGTAAGCGACATCCCCAAATTACATGCAAATACATCTGCCCGTAACAACGCCTTATGTTTTTATAGTTTCCAAGGAAAATAGACATGACGGCCACCAATTCAATGGAGGGTATAATCGCAGGAAGATCCCGCCGACAAAGGTGTACTCGATACAATAAGACAAAAGAAAAAAGTAAGAGCCCCTAGTAACACACTTGTAAGTCGCCATCTGGTGAGATATGCAGGCGAGCCGGACTGTGTGAAGAAAATATTGCTGGTAAGCGTGTGGTGACTTGGCACGTAAAACGCGCGAGGCGGTGACCAATTCAAAGTGAATTGCTGGTCCGGACGTCTATATGTTGACGCCGGGAAATATCGGTATGAGGCTCGTTCTCTTGACACATATACACCCTTGAGCAAAACCTAGACCAACCCAGCAAGGAAACTCCCGTGGGGACTAAGAAGTATTTCATACTTAGAAGTGGTCGCCAGCTCGGAATCCATTTTGATATTGGATCCCACTCATCGCCTCTGGGGCTTGTGGGTGACCGTTGATGGCGTTACGAATCGGTGGGAGCTGCTGCTCAGCAGATCTGAGCACGTAATTATCATGACGGGGAGGCCCTTGGTCCATTACACTGGGGCCATAAGAATTGGGTCTCATGGATGCGTAGTCCGAAGACATGGGAGGTTGAGCGGAGTGCGCAGAATGAGCAGATCGATGCGGGCCAGCGAACGCAGCAAGATCTTGGCGCAGTTGACTATTCTCCAACCGTAGCGCCGCAGACTCACGACGAGATGTCTCGAGTTCGGCCTCGAGTGAGCGTACTCTTGATGACAGGCGTGTGATATCATTCATGGCACGGGTATACTCCGATATGGCTAGAGTTGGTCAGCATTGGGTTTGCCAAGGGCACAAAGAAATAAATATTCACCTTTGGTCAAAATTTCCCACTTAGAAGCTTTCGAGCCTCGCTCCTGTGGCATAAGGTCTCGAAGCTGATCAAAAAGGTCTTTCATTTCTGTCCGGCGCTTGCGCTCAGCAAGCTTGTGGGAAACTCTCAATTCTGGGGTACGAGAATACGGTTGGCTGCCACCTGGTGATGTGCCAGCATCCCCTGATAGCTCAGATACTTGTCTGTGTTGCAGACTGTGATGGTGAGTAGAAACTTGCAGTTCTGATGATGCTCGGGAAAGTCTGCTCGAGGCCTCTCCATGCTCATCAAAGCGTCTCTGTCCTTGCGGTAGACGTGATTCTGTCGTGTATGCACTGCTTGCAATGGAATCCGCAAAAGAATTTCGTCGGGAATCATCGTTGAAGAATGACGTTCCTTGCCTGTTAGGTTCTTGGGAGTCCTCGGGACCAGTGTTGTAGTCCAGCGCCCATGCTTGACCGGGAATTGCGTGAGGTGCTTCGGCAATTTCTCTAGCCGTTGGCCCATGAATGGGAGGTGCAGTTTTCGAGGCTAAAGCGGACTTCGTTGGTGACATTGGGTCGCTTCTTTCCGAGAAGCGTGACGACCGTGGCGAAAACTGGTCAGAATAACGGAAGCCAGGTACCGGCCTCTCTGTTGCGCCTGGGTTTCTTTGCTGAGCTAGTGAGCTCTGTAGAGAAGTGGTGCTCTGATTATTAGAGGTATAAGGTGAAGCACCGAGACGCATGTCGCCAAAGTTTGCACCCAAGCGACTGTCAACAGACTCCCGCCGAGAATCGCCATTGATTGAGACGCTCCCATTATGCAGAGCCGAATCAATGGTTTGTACGCTCAGTCTATTATTCGGAGACGGATTCTGGCCTTCTGGAATGGTTGGTGATACAATAGAGGCAACGCTCATGGCGCCCGTGGGCGAGTTGAGGTTGTGAGCTGACATGTGATGGACTACTGGAGAAGGAGTCTTCTCAAGGCCGCCCGTCGGATTCGAGAGGCTTGAATCTACTTGAATCATTAGTGAGTGAACATTTCGTTCTGCGCGGGCGCAATGGGGAATGTATAAAGGCCTTACGTTTAGAATTATTTTGCGATGCGTAAGCCGAGTCGGCGCTGCTTACTTCCTTGGCCACGGCTGGCTCGTTCAACATGGAAGATATGGCCGTGGGAGGCTTTGGATGATGTTGCAACTGCTGGCCCGGTGCCATTTGGTCCATTGCGAATGCGAATATCGATGGCGTTGCCGCTCAGCGCAGGATTTCGGTGATGCCGTCGAAGGAACGAGAGATGGCGGGTTGAGCGAGAGTCGCAAAGTTGGAATACTTGGCGAGAAAAGAGACAATTGACGATTAAGGATATATGTTCATGAAAGAGGGACTGTTGAAAAGCGGTCGCCGGCTTGCTAGAAGACCGAGGCGTAGTATTGGTGGGGGAAAGATGGGAGTTGGAGATATAAATCGCAGGTGCGTCGAGTGTGGTTGCGGTTGATTTCGCCGTGGTGCTAAGAGCGGGCCAGGGGGTCTAATAGGCGTGATTGGCCGATCACTGCACCAGTTTCCGGCGGGTAGAGCGAGCGTGGAAGCGTCCCCAACGTATTTAAACCTTCTAGAAATTGTAACTGTTGCAGAGCGTCGTTCGAGTCAAACATAGGCAGCGTGGGCGTTGGATACAAGAAGGGAGAAAACTGGATGTAATGTGGATGTGTACCGTGGTCTCTATGCGGTGCGCTGAGAGGACGGAGTGTATTAAAGTAGTGTAGTGCGAGCCAGGTGCGATGGACTGGGGAGGGGAAAGGCACCGAACGGAGGGCCAGGGAGGAGGTGCAGAAGTGCAGAAGCAGCAGCAGAAGGGCACATAGAAGCAGCGAGCAGCCAGGCGAAGCAAAGTAGTAGTTAGGACAAGGTTGCGGGAGTGTGAGAGAGGCGAGGCCCAGAGGGGCAAGGGGGCAAGGAGGAACACTTTTGAGAGCACCAGGAGCACACAGCGAGATAATGCCTGCAGCAGTGCAGCGTGGATATCCTGTAAGTGTGTGGTGCAGCGCGATGGACACTTGGATTATTGTGGGATGCAAGTACTTTCGAAGTAGTCTAGCAGATTTGACGGGTTTCCAGGATGCGTCCACGGCGTCACACAAGGTTGAAGGGATCAGGGATGGCGTCGAGGGTGCGTGGGAATGGATTCAGATGCCAGGGATACCTGGGGTACTTTAGGGAGACCCCCGGACGAGCCAGTCACCAGCGGTCCACTGTGGGAACGGCAGAGCACGGAGGAACCAGCTAAACTCCCAAGTTACTAATAAACTCCCTGTAAGTCTGGTGGCTGACGGGGTTGGCCACACTCCATCTGGCTTACATCGGCCCTAACCCCAGTGTGCTCTAGGGCCCCAGACAGGCAGAGATGCCCGAGATGGGGCGCAGGCTCAGAGATCAGTCAAACGCGATGTTCTGGGGTCAAGGCAAGCTCGTAGAGAACTATCGGCGTGTGCGTGCAATGTGCATGTCCTACGCTGCCTTGGCTCGATCCGGTACAGAACGACAGAATTACAAACTACTCCTCCTACAGAACCCCTTCGATCTCGATGGTTTTGGCTGCCACGAGTTGAGTGGGCTTCAAAGGCTATTTGTGCTAGCCCGAGCTTACTGCTGTCTTACATGCGTCTTTTGCTATCCAAAAAGGTTCCCCGCCCTTCTACGGGACGGGAGACGTCTCCTGCAGGCCTTCCCCTATCCTACCAAGTCTGCCCCTGAGATGGAAAAAGAAGAGAGAGAAATAGAAGTCCATCTACGGCCTTGCATGTCGCATGCTGCACATAATCGATCTCCCGCTACGTTGCAGGAAAATTAGGTGTGTAGTTCGCCTTTAGATACCGTCGACTAGTGGTGTAATTCTCCCACGCAAATGAACTGTTAAGGTATATGGATATGGATATGGATATGGATACGGAACTTGTGCGAATCGGATAATCTGCGCGTTTACCGGTATTCACTGCAAGGTACATACAGAATCTCTGTGCTTTGATTCAGGTAGCCGTCAAAGGGCTATTGTCGTTATTGTGGATCATGTGTAGGACTTTTATAATCTCGAGTAACTCGAGTCCTCTGCACTTTCTACTGCAGGTCTCGCTAACCTGCATGTGGCATTTTGCGCCAAAGATTCGGAGTGAGGGCGGGTATCAGCTGGCACGGGAGCCAAGTCGTTGAAAGCTGTCAAAGGTTTTCTTGGAGAAAAGGCTTAAGATGGTTTCTTCTGTTCGAGCACTGTACCTATGTATCAACACCAATATTGAAGCATTGTGCTTTTTGCTGGCTCGAGCGTCGAATACCCGGCCCCTTCAAACTTAAAGCGGCACATATAGGAAACTACGGTACGAAGATGGTGCTCGGGGAGATCTCATATGATAGTGTGGTACCGAGCCATTCCTATGGCTGTTTCTGCTAGGGGGGTGGTAAAGCACTTGGGACTGAACAATCGGTGAATGATGAATCGTATCATTGGTTTAGCTGATGGACATCAACATGTCTTTGAACTTAATTGCTAGTTCTTAGCCTCCCCGAGAGTGTTTGGGGAGACGAGACATTCAAAGCCTATGTGTGATACACTGTTGATGAAAATGTGTTTAAAAGGCTTAGCTGTTGGACGGATATTAATAAGGTTACCACATACGGAAATTTTGAGTTGCCTTGCAACTTCAAGTTGTACCTGACAGGTGCTGCACCAGTGTGTCCCGCTCCGTCACCGGGATTGAGTCCAGAGCCGGCTCACAAAAGCCCATATTCATTCTTTAAAGCAAGATTTCGGACGTCGGCCTGAAACGGACACTGCCCAGTCATTGGATACTTGCGATATCAACTATACTTCGGTACTTTCTCCGTAGGTGGACTGGTGAAGCTGGCGTTTCACTCGCTCACTGGTGGACTGCCTTTTCTGTACAAGCTTGAGGGGACGTTAAGCTTACATCAACGTTAACCTCCATTCTTCTCGTGAGACCGATGATCATGATGGCATGTGCTCCGTTCTCCGATGTTGTAGTCTTGGTGACTGGGCAGTGGCGGCGGCAGAGTGCCGCGTGTTGCATGGCACTTGGCAGGCTTGTGTGGACTTGTTTCTGCTGCTTGGGGGCCGTTTCGCGTTGGGTATCTTGCATCTGGTGCATCTGGTACATCTGGCGGACTTGCAACGAGCAAGCAACCCTGTCTCTCCCCTGAAGGCGAGGTTCCCCAGCTCCCTGAGCCCCGAGCCCTGCCTGCCTCGTCGGATTATTAGAGTTCATACTCCGCCTGTATTAATGTTGTCACAAACGCCAAGCTTGCAGGTGCCAGGACGAGCACATGGGAAGAGGAGTACTTGCCAGGCCTTGAATGGAAGGAGCGTTCCAGTGGTTCGTTCGGGATCATATCGATAGCAATTCCCGATTCAGGCTCAAGTTCTGGCTCGGTGGCACTTGCTGGTGCTTGCACTGCAAATCACCGAGATGGCGACGAGCTGCAGTAATTGACTAAGCGGTGGCGCTCACATGTCTTCTCTTACGAGCGATCAGCCATGCCATGCTACTCCGAGTAATTCAAAGTATGTCATGCTATCGCCCATCAACCTGCCACCGGGCGCTTGAGGGTACAGTAGCGGTCCCCAGCCAGCGGCAATCGCAACGGCACCAGATTTATTAGGCGCATCCTCTTGATCACCTCTCTGGCATTTGTCCGCTCGGGTGCTGCTTTCCTTTTGTCTTGACTCTCAACTCGAATGGAAGAAATCTAGAAAATAGCCGGTCGCATATCGAGAGCAGGCAGAGAGCGCCCAGCATGGGATTGCTGAACATACGCGCAGCGTTTTGAGCCCAGGCCTCTCCACTTCAAGCCTGACGGCAGAAGGCGACAGGGTCATAACCCAGCCCTAACCGCCCTTTCGCCATCGCATTTTGCCTCTTCACGCGACATAAGTGATAGCCACGGGGCTTGAACGTGGTAAACTAGAGATCTACGGTTCGAGCAGGGCCTGAGAACGTGTCCTGGCAGTCTGACCGCACCCGCAAATCAACTGACCTGCGAGAATGAAAATCGTCGTCTGAAGTCTACTCCGGATATGGTGAGAGCGACACATGAAGTGTCATCGGGCAAGCATTCGAGTCAGTTCACGAATCACAATGCAGGGTCTATAGTTCACCGCGCACGGCCTTCCTTTCTCCCCCCTTCTAGAAGGCCAGACCCTCACGGGAGGGTGTCCGGCTGTCATTTACTCTCGGGCCATCTCATTCCTGTGGATCGGGATATCAAACACGGAACGCCCAGCATCCCTCCCGGTACATGCCCTGAACCAAAGTCTGTGGCAGGAGCCGTGGCTCAAAGACCCATTAGCTGGATACTAGCTTTAATATCAGCCAGTGGTCTACACTCCCTTAAACTTGAATTCTTCTAAGACGAGAGAATTCTCGTGGCACATCTTGAGATCGCCTTTGCTCCGAAATTCCGTTGGCTACCGACTCTCCGGCAACCGCATACCCTGATCTATGCAGGAAACGTCGCTGAGGATTTTCCATGAGTGGATGGTTAAATGCTCGTGAAGTCCAGCACCTTTGATGTATATTCAAGGCACGGTCTGCATCGAAAAGACCCACAAATCTATATCTTACTCCAAGCGCTCAGCCTATTTCTGAATATTGATAATGGCTTGCTCAAAACACTTGAACCTTTGGTCCTGCGTTTGTGTGACCAAAATGTCGGTGGCGTTGGCATTGCGCGGGCATGCCAATCACTCCCTGTGGTCGATTATAAAACGACTGCTCAATTTATTTCCTTGTGTAAAGCAGCCACACAGTCTCCATGCTTTTTAAACGAAGTCGTGGCTGTTGGAAGTCAATACTTACATGCCCATGCAGGATACTACCCCGCTTTGCCTCAAAAGCAATATTATTATCGTCAGCAGCTGGCCCGCTCTATAGTGGGAACAGTCATTATAAGCCTCACCTGAACAACCTAGATCTGGAGGCATTGAACACAGTTCATCTTTGGGCATCAAAGTTGTGGTACCAAGTGTGCATTTCCCCGAAATTGTGTGGGCGTACAGACCCGACCACAGTAAAGTCTGCCCTCCAGTTGAAAGCTGCAAGAACGGGATCTTGGATACCTGCTTGCTGTTGAGCACAAGTACAGCACCAGCGTTTAATGACCATGTCTTCGGTCAGTTCCAGAGATTCGGTCTATCCTGTAGTTGAGGAGTTCTCTGCTGCTATGAGAGTTGTACGACTTCATCTGAATCAAAGCCACACTCGCCCGTTTCCTGAATTGGAAAATGCAAATGTCTATCAAATTGTCGAAGTCTCCACATATGCGCAGCTTCAAGTCGAATCATCGAGTGTTGGGTACTGTACCGGATTGTCAAGTGCACGGATTGCTGCTAGCGTAGGTGCAGCTATCGAGGGTTTCACGAAAAGTAAATGATTGTCAGACAAGAGGCACGAGCACGCTTTAGCCATACATTTACCAGGATTTGAGGAACTCCGCACTCTGTATGCATGTCATCTTTACCTGCATTGACCTGACTACCGTAAGCTGAGCTCACGTTCTTGTCGCGATATTCATCGTCAGCAATTGTGGGCAATTTCGATTCGATGGCAAGATCAGGCTAATAACAATGGAGTGCATTCCAGGTCTTGACTCTTGAGGTATTAGGGCAAAATTCGGGTCATCGATCCTCTGCCTATTCGCGTATTCCCTGCAAACCATCGTTGCGATATTCCGGAGACGATATGTAGCTGGAGGTTCCGTATTAGAGAGGCTGTTACTGGTTGCAGAATTATTCAACATTACCAGAATAACCTGGTCCAATGACTCGGTCCTGAAGAGGCAAGAAATCATACCAGCTCGGGTAGCCACCATTCCCGGATGCATGGGCACGTCCCAAGATCGATCTGTCCAAACATATTCCCACGATCAATGACTGCCGATCTTGCTTCGCACATCAGCTTTCCACTTGAGATGGATCGACCTCGCCATCGTCTACAAAGCAGCGTAGCCGCATATACGTGACCTGCGCCATCCGGCCGGCAGTCTGCCCCGACCCCCGGATACACCGGAGTCCCTTAGGTGCTTGAATATAGCATCAGTATTGGCAAGGTTGCCACACGCTCCAGTGTGTTACAGAGCCTGATCCAGGAACGGTTGCGTGCTGTAGAACGCAGATCAGCAACACCAGATTATGTACCTTCCCACCCCTACATTTTGTTTCTCTTCGGGTACTCTCCTACAACAGTGAACTAATATTGCTAGAAATGAAGCATTTGTACCTCCTTGACTGGATCAAGCCCGGGCTTAGAGATTCAAGACTAAACACGTTGTTTCCAAACCCGCTCGCGCGATGTCTAAAATACACAAAAGGAAGTCTAGATCTCCAAGATCAGATCTAGACGCCTCCATAGGATGGGTTTGAGCCTCCTCAACGGCTGTCATTGGGTACCCAGTCACGGCTCCTAACATTGAGAGCGCTGTTACACGCAGCTATTGACGGGCCACCAGATCCTGCATTGTTGATGCGCCGGGGAACTGGTGGGGAGCGTGATGTTACGCGGGATGCTGGGGGCCGGTGCTTGATATCTTCTAGAATTTGATGTTTGCCTTTGTCTTCTTGGCGATGAAGCGGCGAGCCACTTTTGTGTTATCGGATGAAGAAATGACATTTCGGATGCTACGTTGTTGGCGTGGTGGATGGCGGTTGCCGCTGTCTTGACTCTGTGTTCGAAGACGATGGCGGGCGGAAGTCTCCATGTTGTTGTGATGATCAGCTGTCAAGTGATGAAGTACAACGACCGTTGTCTCGGATGCTTCTAAGTCAAAATTTCACGTTTTCGGTGCTATTCTGGGTACAAGGTTACATTGAGAGAATAAGTTCATATCCTTTCTACCTGTTCTAGTTTTCCTGAGCGAGATATAGTTGAAAATCCACCGGAGACTAAAATTTTAGACAGATTTGCTGTGCCACCCAACTGCGTCTTCACAAACTTTAATGGAGTTTGAACCCCACCAAGCGCTTTTACGCCAGACCTTTTTACATACAGTACCTTACACTTACACTATCGAAACATTTCTAGAATCCGTACAATCGTCCGTCTTTCTTTCCAAAAATACACATGGTCTAAACATGCTGCCATCCATTTTGCACCATAACCTGCATCTCATTGACCAAGCACTCCAGCCCCCTTTCCTCTCTCTTCTCCCCTTTCTCCTTGCCCTTACTGATCCACTTCAACACCCTCTTCTCAACCATGCGATACTCACTCCAGTACCTCATCCTCGTAACCCACCTCGACCGTCGATTCTTCCACGTCCCCGTCCAAACCTCCCAGTTCCCCGGCCATCTCTTTCCTCTCGCTTTCTCTATCACAGTCTTCATCCTCGCATCTTCTGTAATGGTCTCTGGCAATGGTCCCTGCGGATTTACTTTCACGTAAGTAGTCTCGTTGTAAGTAACGCGCACGTTGGGGTTCATCCATACTCCTTTCTTGCTTCTCAATACATGGTTGTCGGAGTGGATGAGACAGCATTCGCTGCCTTCTAGATGCTCGTTTGCGAGCGAGTCTGAGATGCCGCGGAATTTCAAGGGTGAGGTGCTGTAGTAGGGCGCCGCGTCCATAGAGATCAGGCCATTCCAGCAGCTTTGGAGGGGAATAGGTTCGAGGGCTTGTGTTGATTGGAGAGAGGGGTGTGATAGGAAGTATGGGTAGTATTCTGTGCCTGTTTTCAATCCCGATGAATCTCGTAGGGCGAATGTGTCGTAGCTGTTAATTATTAGTAAACAAATTGGAGTGAGGGTGAACGGAAACTCACTACGTAAACGCATTCCCGGAGAAATCCATCGCACATGCGGCAGCATACTCCCCATCCCTCGTCGCCAGCAACGTCGCTACATCTTCATTCTACACTCATCAGCCTAAACTCCTATTCCTCTCACACGTGCAACTCACCGTAAACACAACATCATTAATCCACAACACCCTCTGAAACCTCTCCCCTTTCTCTTTCAACTCACCCAGCGGCTCCATAGCCCTATTCCTCAATTCCGCCAAGTGGGGAATCCGCCTCTTCTCCCACCCTTTATCCCCAACCTCAAATTCCACACCGCGCCACGTGCTCTTTTCCCTACCCGTCCAGATCCAACCATCTCTCTGTCCATCTGGTGGCATATGCCTCAAACTCTCTAACTGTTCTTCCACGCTTTCTCCAAGCACAATTCTACTTCCAGCCCCTAAAGCCGTCAAACTTGTTTCTAGATCTTGCAGAGCGCCTTTGGTGTTGTCCAGGGATCCGGATTCAAGGATGCTGACGAAGACGTTTTGAGGCCCTAGGAATTGGACGAGTGAGAGGAGTGCGGAAGACCAGTAGAGACGGAGCATGTATTCTGAGTTGCGTTGAATTGACACGATGAATATCTTTTCTTTGGCTAAATGCGCTGGGATGCTATTGGTGCGGGTGCCAGGGGGTAGGGAGGTGGAGACGAGGTAGTCGAGGGTGAGGAGGAGAGTGAGTGTTAAGATGATGAGCCGGGGGCGTAGATATCTTCTCCGCAGAGTACGGAGTCTGATCAGCATTTTGATAGACTACGAATTAATGAAACAGCTCTAGGAGTGAAGAGAAGGTTGGCCATGAGGAGGTGGGCGCACGTGATGGGTTCGTACAGAAAGTGAGCTTGCAGCACGACGTTGTCTTCTGAATCTCAGAAGAGTATATGTAAAAAGTTGTAAAGACAGGTTGAATGAGGGTGAAGAGCTATCATAGCTAAGAAGTGAGTTCAAGATGGAAGATCTCAAGAGTGTGAGCCGAGGCGTACGTGGCTGAGGCTGACGATCTTGGTGTCTTGAACCTGATTGGCTGAACTGCCTTGCTTCTCAGCCTCGCCTCAACGTTGGGTGTTTCAACCTCTTCACAGCTTCATAATTTTAGAATTTACGAAAGGACTTCTGTCCTGTTCGATACACGATTTGTGAATTATCATAACGGCAGCTTCGTGGACCCAGATTAATAAATCAAACATTGGTATCTTCAGCCCCGCTGATCTTCAGACAACCATTCAGACATACCATGGAGCATTGGGCTGCTATTAAGTCAACTGAGTGTATTTGCTCGAACGAGCAGAAGCAGCGGGCTAGCAGGCTATTTGACGTTGTCAGTGAAGCATGCTCCCATCATCCGGACTCGTCAGCCCCCACAGCCGGGTCGAGGATAGAAAGCCTCCCACGAGAAATCTTACACAAGATTCTCAAGACTGTTTATGAGAGCGAGGAACGATCTCGAGATCTTTGCCAGTGTGCAAGACCTAAGTCGCCGTATTCAAAAATCAGAAAGAATGCGCTTGAGCATCGAATCGTTAATACTCTTGTTCTTCGGAACGTGTGTTCAACCTTTCATAAGTGGTGTTTGGAAGAGGTCCTCCGAGGCCATCCATTTGACGACAGTATTGGGATAGAACTTGAGGTCGACTTCTCCGACTTTGACCAACTTGAGTGGAAATTCCGGAATAGAGGCGGTGTTTTGCCTAGACTCATCGAGGATTTCCCCGCCATCAAGACATCGGGCATCATCATCTATCTAGGAAACCCTGGAGATATGCGCAACATGGTGTTAGTGCTTGGAATGCTTAAGGAAACGCTGCAAAACGTCTTTTCTGGCGTATCTTTATGGGATCTAGATCATTATTACAGGGACTTCAGCGTGGAATTCGAAAATTTCCTCAGACTACCTCGACCGGACGGGAAATCCCACCTCGACATAGACGAGAGCCAAGAGCTTGGGGTTGACGGGGTACCTCCAAGAGTTCTGTCCCGGAGGTTTGCGAGGTTGAACCAGGAGGCAAAAGACTCCTGGTCAGACATTTGCTACGAAATGTATTCCGAAGACCAATTTGTTTATGGGTCCATACTTTCTCAGCTCACGTTGGACCATTGGCCACACTCAGCGGTGCATGTTCCAATATCAAATATCCTCGATTTGACCAGGCTTGAGACTGGAAGGCGTACGATTGCTGGATTAGTTCGTGGGTGTACCTCAGTAGTATTTCGGGAATTCAAGAGTCATTTTGGCTTTGACTGGGGAGTGACAAGGGAGATTATCGCAATGCAGTTTTCCGTCCGCTGTGGCTATGAGCCTCGGATGAATCAGGTCATAATATTGGCAGACGCTGAGTTCACCATCTCTGACTGGGAATCACGGACAACGAGCTCTGCTACATGGTGCGGAATGTCTCACCAAATTTCGGAGCCTCTGGATGCAGTTCGGGTGGAATATCGACATCATTCAATGTCAGAAGACCAGAGACCCAATGGTTCAAATCCCTTTGTTCTGCTAAGTTCCACATTCAAGGATTTGGAACAATGTGTTGTTCTGGGAGGCAATTCATACTGCCCTCGCTTGGAGGAGGTAGTGAAAGTCCTTCTTCCGACATCCGAGACGCTGAAAACCCTCATCCACAGACCGGAGTATCCCGCGTTCACAAGTGGGTTGGTAGACCACACCCGATCAGAAGTTTACGATTTCGACCACACGTGTGACTTGATCCGTGAATTTCCGAATCTCCAGAATTTGGAGATGCAGTCAAGGATATGTCCAAGCCTATTTGAGGACGATTCGAGAGAAGTTTCTGTGCAGCGTAATTGGGTTTTTGATGTTATAGAACCGTGTGGGTGGGACAAAATACAGAGGAGAGAGAAGCTAGAGGCTTTTACGTTTAGAAATCCACAGACTATCCGTCAACATGCTCAAGTTGCCAAAGAGAAGGAAAGACTTGGACTAGCTTGTCGTACCTGGATGAACAAACACGAAGTTAGAATGGGAAAACATTTAGACTGGAGTATCACTTACCATACGAGAATAACCAATAATGGTGAGGATATTGGGAGGCCCACACCATGTTCTCACCGCGAGGGAAACTGCCGTCTAATTGCTTCCTTCCATGAAGTTTGAGAGGGTTTAATATCTCCTTAGGAGCATTGGTTGTGGAAAATAGTCAAGGAAAGGCGAAAGGAGCAAGCACTAAAGAACAAAACTGGTGAAGGTTTCCTTGCTGAGAGAAAAAGTGGCACTGATTTGAATCTGCCAGGCCGTTTGCAACATAAAAAGGCCGCAATATTCAGTGAAGCTTTAAATATCAAGTGCGAGATCCCTCAAATCCCTTTTTCAGGGCGTATCGAAAGTCCCCTTTTGACCGAGCTGGTGCGAGCCGGGATGCATGGCTAATTGGATTTGTAAGTCGAGGCTGCAAGAAGATGAGCAAGCACAACAACTTCAATTTCTTCGCCGATATCCGAACAACAGATATATGTTGTTGTCAAGATTAATATTCACGGATTTACAAGCACGTCATGACATGCTGGTACCATAAAGCAGGGCCCGGCACGTTTGCCGTTTCGGCACCCCACTTCGTGCCTCTGATTATCAAGCTTGTGATAAGGCTGTCTCCATTGCAAATTCTCCCCAGAAAAAAAGACATTATAAATATACCAAGGTACGATATATAAAGGCAAGTACCATCCCATTGCATTCCTATCTCAATTCATTGTATATCTCCTCATCTCCTCTCTACAAATCCAATTTTTGCACCCCTACCGCCAAAATGTCAAACCTCTTCAAGCCCCTCAAAATCGGCAACGTCACTGTCCAAAACCGCATTGTGCTCGCACCCCTTACCCGCCTGCGCAACAGCGACGAACATGTCTCCCTCCCCTTCGTCGCAGACTACTATGCGCAGCGCGCCGCCGTTCCAGGAACCCTCCTGATCTCCGAAGCAACATTCATCGCAGCCAAGGCAGGCGGCATGCAAAATGCGCCTGGAATATGGAACGAGGAACAGATCAAAGCCTGGAAGAACGTCACCGATGCCGTGCATAAGAAGGGATCGTTCATATTCTCGCAATTGTGGGCGCTGGGAAGAGCTGGCACCGATAAAGTATTGAAAGAAGAATTGGGACCCGACGCTGGGGTGAAGAGTAGTAGCGATATACCTATTTCGGGTCTTGACAAACCTACACCTTTGACGGAAGCTGAGATTGAGGAATATATTGGGTTATATGCGCAAGCGGCCAAGAACGCTATTGCGGCAGGCTTTGATGGCGTGGAGATTCATGGCGCGAATGGGTACTTGATCGATCAATTCACGCAAGATACGTCGAACAAGAGAACGGATAAATGGGGTGGAAGCGTGGAAAATAGAGCAAGGTTTGGGATTGAGGTTGCGAAGGCTGTCGTGGACGCTGTTGGGGCTGAGAGGACGGGTATTAGGTTGAGTCCGTACTCGACCTTCCAGGATATGAAGATGAAGGACCCGGTTCCTCAGTTCACATATTTTGTGGAAGAGCTGAAGAAGTTGAGGCTGGCGTATCTTCACGTGGTTGAGTCGAGGATATCTGGTTCTACTGATGTTGGAGGTGGAGACGCCTCGAGACCAACGGAAGAGAAGCTTGACTTTTTGATCGATATTTGGGGAAAGACAAGTCCGATATTATTAGCTGGAGGCTTCAAGCCTGATGGAGCCTACGCTGCTGCCGACTCGGAATATAAGGACAAGGATATTGCGATTGTGTTTGGACGATACTTCATTACGAATCCGGATCTGGTATTCAGGGTCAAGGAGGGAATTCCTTTGACGCCTTATGATAGAAAGAAGTTCTATTTGCCCAAACAAGAAGAAGGATATACGACATATCCATATAGCAAGGAGTTTGAGGCTCAATCGGCCAAGTTATAGATAGATTACATTAGATGAAGTATGAGAGTGTATAGAAAGAAATAGATTTTCATCGAAAGCTTGGTCTCAGAACTTGGATGTCCCGCTTGAAGTTACACAACATTTTGACCCCGCGCCAACACTCTTGGCAAGAAAGGGGGGTGAGGTTCAAACCACCATGACCACAAAATTGTGGATGCATCTGTCAGCTTCATAAAGCTGACTTACGCACATCTAGTATCCAACAGAATTATGCAACTTCAATCCCAACTACAGTACCGGTAAAAGCAGCGACCTCGGATACCGACCGGTACTTAGATATCCACACGTCCCTGGCTTGTTGTATGCAGGGTATGCCGCTCCTCGCAAAACTAACTTCCCCAGATACTGACCGTCTGCCGTTCCATTACTCCGTACAGTCCGTTTCTCAACTCTTCCGCTGTACATACATGACGCAGGAACCCTCCTCGTCCTCGTAAACTCCCTTCAGCTCCCCGTATCTGTACTCCAGATTGTTATCCTTCACGCCTCGCCATGAAAAGAACGCACGACAAAATACTACGCTTTTCAGCCAGCCACCGTTACCAAGTTACCAGTAAACTCACCCACTCACACTTTGTAGCTCGGTACCCTACCAGTCCACCAACCTCAAACAGTACCCCTGCGCCGATAGGCCCGACTCCAATCCTTCCGAGGTGCATGCCCCCATGCCATGGCATGCATGCGCTTCACACGCGCGCATACGCATCGGACATCGGCTTCCCTTTCGGGCCTCCCCGACCGCCTCGCTTCCGCGTGTCTACGGCGTGGTTATCATGGACGTGCATCGAGGTGGTGTGGCGCAACTTATTATCCGAATCGACGCTCCACACACACCTTTTGCCCCCTCTTCGACACAAACCCTAATCATCCTGCCGAACTCCCTGATGACTGTTCGGGATTTGTACGTAAGGCTGGGAGGGGGCCAAGGAGAATCAGCATGTGCCGTTTTGGGAAGTAGTTTTTTGTGTCAGCGAGCAGGGGTAAGGGGGGCCTCCGACTGACTTCGCTTGCTGAAGGAGTAGTAAGCGCGAGAGGATTCCCTTTCGGGAATGCCGTTGCAGGATCGATTTGAGAGATGCGATGCGATGGGGCAGATGAGATGTTGGGGCATTGGAGATGATAGTTTACTGATCCTGTGGGGGACCAGACGAACGTCATGGCCGTTTGATGTGGTGTGTTTGCCCTCCGTATGTTTTGCGTGCCGAGCAGGCGAAGACCGTAGGATGAGGCTAGATAAGTGGAAGCCTTGGAGCGTTGGAGTACATACAGTAGCTTTCCCCTATGCGCAGGGGAAACGGACTCTACGATGCGTTCGTTTAGCTACATGCTACCAAGTTAGTCGCACCAGGAGCGCGGTTGCAGTGTAGAGTTGCAATAAGGAGCATTACATGAAGTTTGGTTTTGAGCTATTGAAAGAGCTGCGAGATGATCTAGGTGGCAACCTCCGCTCGGTGGCTGAGTGGCAAGTCGAAAGGGCCAAAAGGGGGAGCATATTTGGGCAGGCCATGAGAAGGAGTAATTTGCAGATAAGTCAGCGTAAGCAGATGAAGGAGCGAGACTTCTTGCTCCGAGGTAACTTTTGACGTGTATGAAAGACAATGGAGGCAAATGGGACAATGGGACTTCCAAAATCGTATCAATACAGGAACTCCATGCCTCTTGAAATGATCAATTTGAGTTTGATGACTAGGGTGGGTATATGCAATAAACGCCATATGAAGCACATTACCGACCAGAATACTCACAACATCCACTTTCTACACAACTATAAGCCATTAACACCGTTGACAGTTGGAGCCTGAGACTCCAATCTTGCCACCAACTTCTTCACGCTCGTCCATTCTTCGTTCCTCGCGCTTTCCTTCCCTCCTAGATCTGGTCCGACTTCGAAGACTGTGACAGTCCCATCGATACCACCAGCTGCGACACGCTTCCCTTCAGTCTCTTCCCAAGCAACTCTGTTTAGACTCTTGGACATCATGGCTCTTCCTCCTTTTCGTGCACTGGGTTGGACTTTGGCAACTGGGACTTCAGTGTCGACGGTGATATCCCACACCTCCAAACTGCCAGCGCCGTCCACGAGGGAGAACACTCCTGGTTTGATGGGTGACCACGCGGCGTCATAAACAACATCTTCTCTAGTGAAGTCGAGTATTGGCGCAACGGAGTGGCCTTCACCTGTGATTCCGGTTGTTGATGTAGCAGCAGGAGCACGAACCTTCCATAGCTTCACGCTCCAATCCAAAGAGCTACTCAGAACGAGGTCTCCGAGATCGACCGGCCCTCGTGCTGGGTGGAAATCCATCGACATTACGGGTGCTGCGTGGCCCCGATAGCTGACTCTTTGGTCGACTCCTGCCTTCGCGCCAGCTCGGTCATATCGATGACATGGAAAGATAGTGCCCTCCTCTGAGCCAACAAGGAAATACGTTGGATCGGTTTGGGGGAATGCCATGCATGTTGGACTGATGTCCTCCGTTTTGGCAGGTGGAGGGGTCGTCAAGACAAGAAGCTCTTGGGGTTGAGCAAGCATATCCACGGTCCAACCACATACAACGCCATCGGTTGAACAGGAGATAATATTGTTGGCATTCTGAGTCCCCACAATATCAACAGAATACACAGGGTGGGTATGTCCAGATCCTGTCAAGGGGGTTTTCTGGACAGGGGAAGATTTCGCTCGGGTGTCCCAAAGTAGGACTTGTCCACTGTAGGCTCCTCCAATGATCAAGTTAGGATGGAAGGGGGAGAATTTCGCGGTCAGTACATCTGATTGTGCATGAAAGACAAATTCCGGCCTGTCGTGAAGGTGCATATTCCAGACTTGAACAAGTCCATCCGGATCGTGAGGAGCTGAGGGATTTTTCGTGTATGACGCCAGAACCAGTTCCGGGAATTTAGGAGAAAAGTTGATGTCGCTGATCATTCGCTTTTTTGACCATCTCTCATCGTAGAATTGTGCGACCTCTTTCACCCGCCTTCGGCCCTTTCCTCGTGTATTGCCGTATTCATCATCATCATCGTCGACTCCAGTAGTACCACTGAGTGCGTAATCTGCCAAAATATCGTATTCTTGATCCAGGGCCCGTTCAATAACCTTGCTAGATCTTTCCACAAAGTCCATGAAATCATCTGAAGATGTGACAGCATTAAGCTCTTCAGTCGTGAGGGTTCTTGCTGGGAAATTCGCCTTGGCTTGTGTTGTCGGTGATTTCAGAGGCCCATCTACTATTAGATCTCGGGTTGCCTTCAGTTCATCCTCAATCTCCTTTCTGATGTTCTCTCGCAGTTCTTCTTCGCGGTTCCGTTCCCTCCTGCTTAACCGCTTGCTGGGCGTAGAAGTATCTGGTGTTCCGATCTCATCATCCCCAGAATCCTCAAATGCATTTGGTCTCGATGTTTGGGTCCATTCTTCTGTTGTTTGCACGCCCTTGCTATACGAGAAAACCTCCTTCACAGGCGAGGGTATAAATTCGTAGACGGTGGATAGAGGGGCGGTAGAGAGCGTTTGGACTACGATCGACTGTGGTCTTTGCACTTGTCCGGCTGATGTATCGGCCGATTCTGAATTCTCGTTGCTGAGTTGCCCGGCACTCAGGACACTGTTTGGTCTGCTTCCTTTCCCAGCTGGAGATCCAATAGGACCAATCGAGGAGGGTCTGCTCTTCTCAGAACCGAGGACTGATGCGACTAAGGCGTCTACTTCTTCCTTCTTCGCTCCTCGTCCAGGTGTAGGGGATAATATCTAAAATCTGTCAGAATATCTCAGACAGATTCAGGGGGGATCTTCACCTCTCCAGGACTCCCGGTTCTGTTTATTGAGCTGTCCCTATTTGTGCGCTCCTGCCTCGCCCTCTTGAGCTCCGCAAGCCTGTCTCTTTTCGCCTGGATCTCATCTCTTCGTTGTTGCATCATACTTGCGACGCATGCCCATGTCGCTGGGTACGGCGGTATGGATCTGTTTTGTTGACGTGGTAGTTGCGCAAATCGGAGTATATGGGCAGGAAGAGCTGGACTATTCTCCAGTAAAACTGGGAGAATGGGAGGAAAATGAATTCAGGCAATGAAACCAATAGACCCCTTTGACGGAAGTCGTAGTCGTTCACAGTCGCGTCGGATCTATGGCTGCCAACGCGAATTAGCAGGTCACGTGGAGCCTCGGAAGATGCAGGGAAAGAAGCTCTCGACATCTTTTCGCCAACCTCCAGAATCTCTCGCAAGGAAAGAGCTTCGCATTATCCACCACCACGCCCGGCCACTCTCACAGTTGCGATATCCTGTCAATTGACTCCTCCGACAGATCGCACCTCCCTGGATTTCTCATAGACTCTCACCAGAGTCCCCGAACAGCGCAATGGCTTCGACGGGGGTAAACGTACGTTCACTTTTTGCGCAAGGCCATTCCAGCCATCCTTTTGCTTGGAGGGGCCTCCGGTTGTTTGCAGATAGATTCTATGGATATATAGCTGACTTACGGATGTTCAGATTGCCCGGTGGTCCGCCCTGGGCGCCGGTGTCCTCTACGGATTCTACCACCAAGCTTCCCTCTCGGCATCAGCAAAGCTTGCCGCAGTCAACCGGGAATACGAACACAAGCAAAAGTTGATTGACCAGGCGAAGGCAGAATACTCAAAGAGGAATTTGCCACCGAGTTCTAAGACCGAGGGAGGAGATGGTACGTTTGAACTAGCATTTCTCAGCCTGCACCGGAACTCCATCTGCGGACCTAGTATTGGGATCATCAGAAGATTCTTGATTTTCCGGACCCGTTGAACCGCTGGGCCATTTACAGAACTATCACTAATGCATTTGAACAGTCATAAGAGACCCAGAAGATTCGAGATTCGACTTGGAAGCATACCTGAACGTTGTGGCGGCCGAGAACAAGTAGACATGGGGAAAAGGATCGGGCTACGAATGTAATGATGGGCAAAGATAGAGGGCATTGTCGGGTAGGCCATTTAGGGTTGCTGGTTAGGCCTACTGCGATGCCGTTTCGGTTCGTACAAAAGCCATAGACGTCAATTTCGCATACTTCTTGTACATTTGTACTCATAGTGAAAGCAAGACTGGGAGATTGGAGATTATCAATGGAACAGTTGAAGCTCTGTAATTGTTCTGCAATTAGCTTATTGGTTTCATGTGAAGTGCCTAGATACATGATATACTGAAAATATGTTCTCCTGATTGCTCGTTCAATTTAGATGTCGGGGGAAGGGAAAATTGCAATAACTCTCTGACTTCTAAAGAAAAGGCAAAACGCCATATGTTAAATCTCATATATGATTAGTAGCATATTCCTGGCTGTACTTCGACCGTTCAGCTCCAGTTAGTGGTCCCTTGCTTGGCAGTGCTACCAATGCTGTCATTTCTCGAAGACTAGAACAATTCAACCAAATGAGAATTTCTGAATTTCTCTACATGAGTAGAACACTAGTCTCTTACATCTATGAACTCCACAAGAATAATTGAAAGTCTGGGGAGATTTCCAAATAATTTAGACGAAAAGGGTCTAGCGTAAAGAAAGTGGCAGGGATTAGAGGACAGTCGGTACTTTCGAGCTTCGAACAGATATGCGATAAATCGCCAGCCAGCGACAACATTTTTGTTCCATCACCACAATGACGGACACGGTAGCAGAGCCTTTCCTCAAGGGAAACACGGGGAGGAATACAAGAGGCATTCTTCGGCTGTCAATTCTCGTTTTGATTGCCGCTGCGGCCATTGCGAGTCGTCTCTTCTCAGTTATCCGTACGTATGCCGGTTCTCCAGCTTGGACAGCTTCTTTCGTGCTTTTATTATCATGGCATATGGCTATGAATTGGAAGCTTTCGGGAACTTAGTAAAAGCATTATTTGCAACATCTGCTAACTTGGAGACTTTGCAGGATTCGAAAGTATTATTCACGAATGTCAGTAACTCTACCCCTCGAAACACCACAGCCCATTCCGCACCACACGAAGCTTTGCAAAGAGTCCCGAAGCTAATTGATATACAGTCGATCCTTGGTTCAACTTCAGAGCGACGAAATACCTCGTTTCACATGGATTCTATGATTTCTGGGATTGGTTCGATGACCGAACATGGCATCCCCTTGGACGAGTTACGGGAGGAACACTCTACCCGGGTCTCATGGTGACCAGTGGTGCCATCTACCATGCCTTACGAGCTCTTACGATTCCCGTTGATATTCGAAACATTTGCGTGCTGCTTGCACCCGGATTCTCTGGACTGACAGCATTCGCAACCTACCTTTTCACCAACGAGATGTCTACATCTCCTTCAGCTGGTCTTCTCGCAGCCGCCTTTATGGGAATCGCCCCAGGTTATATCTCTCGATCAGTTGCTGGCAGCTACGATAACGAGGCTATTGCCATCTTCCTTCTTGTCTTTACCTTCTACCTCTGGATCAAGGCCGTCAAGCTCGGATCTGCTATGTGGGGAGCTCTCTGCGCTCTGTTCTACGGATACATGGTGTCTGCTTGGGGTGGATATGTCTTCATTACCAACTTGATTCCTCTCCACGTGTTTGTGCTGGTCTGCATGGGACGTTTCAGCCCAAGACTGTATGTCAGCTACTGCACTTGGTACGCTCTCGGCACGTTGGCGAGTATGCAGATTCCTTTCGTGGGTTTCTTGCCAATTCGCAGTTCCGAGCACATGTCCGCACTTGGTAAGTTCTAGGGATGGTAATATTCGGGTCTCAAAGCTAACAGCATCAGGTGTTTTCGGTCTCCTTCAATTGGTTGGATTCGTTGAGTTTGTGCGCACTGGTGTTCCGAGCAAGCAATTCGCAACCTTGCTCCGAGGTTTCGTCCTTTTGGTCTTCACCGTAGCCTTCGGTGGACTCGTCCTGTTGACCGTTTCTGGTGTCATTGCTCCATGGACTGGTCGCTTTTACTCTCTCTGGGATACCGGTTACGCCAAGATCCACATTCCAATTATCGCCTCTGTGTCTGAGCATCAGCCAACAGCATGGCCTGCGTACTTCTTTGATCTGAACTTGCTCATCTGGCTTTTCCCAGCCGGGGTCTACCTTTGCTTCCAGAAGCTCGCTGATGAGCAGGTCTTTGTGGTCGTGTACTCTATTCTCGCTAGTTACTTCTCTGGTGTTATGGTCAGACTTATGCTCACTCTCACTCCTATCGTCTGTGTCGCAGCTGCCTTGGCCCTTTCAAGCTTGCTCGACACCTACCTTACCCTCAAGTCTCCCGAGGAGCCTTCCGATGTTGCGGCTGATGGCTCTAACGGCGCTCCAGCTTCAGCCAAGAAAGCGGCTAAGCAAGATGGAGCGCTCCGTTCCATGCGCCAGCCACTCGTCGGCATCTACACCACCTTTTCCAAGATGTCGGTTGTCAGCGCTTTGACAGCCTACCTACTGATCTTCGTTCTTCACTGCACCTGGGTTACCTCCAATGCTTACTCATCTCCATCTGTTGTCCTGGCAAGCAGAATGCCCGATGGATCTCAACACATCATTGATGATTACAGAGAGGCCTACCAATGGCTCCGACAGAACACCAAGGATGATGCCAAGATCATGTCATGGTGGGATTATGGATACCAAATTGGTGGTATGGCTGATAGACCAACACTCGTTGATAACAATACCTGGAACAACACCCACATTGCCACTGTTGGAAAGGCAATGAGCTCCCGCGAGGAAGTCAGCTACCCAATCATGCGCCAACATGAAGTCGACTACGTTCTTGTCGTCTTCGGTGGTCTTTTGGGCTACTCTGGAGATGATATCAACAAGTTCTTGTGGATGGTCCGAATTGCCGAGGGTATCTGGCCTGAGGAGGTCAAGGAGCGTGATTTCTTCACCGACAGAGGCGAGTACAGAGTGGATGAAGGTGCCACCGAGACCATGAAGAACAGCTTGATGTAAGTGCCCTGTTTCCTATTGATCATTTCCCACTAACGAAAAATAATAGGTACAAGATGTCCTATTACAACTACTGCACCCTCTTCCCTCCCGGACAATGCCAAGACCGTGTCCGAGGCGTCAAGTTGCCTGATGTGGGCCCAACCCTCGACACCGTTGAGGAAGCTTTCACCAGCGAGAACTGGATCATCCGTATCTATAAGGTCAAGGATCTTGACAACGTGGCCCGAAACCACGCTTCCGCGAATTCGTTTGATAGAGGTAACAAGAAGAAGAAGTCCATTAAGAAGAGAGGACCAAAAGTTTTGCGCGCGGAATAAATGGGAATGAAGGAAAATGTGCTTTTGTAACATATTTCATACATCTTTGGCTGGGCGCGGCTTAAAAATGCAGCGGTTTTTTTTTGTGTCTAGTAGAATTGTACTCGTAAATAAGGCCCGGCTTCTAGTGAACAGCTGTGATTGTGTTGTGATTGTGCGTTGTTGCTGTTTGTTGCTGGAGGGTGTATAAGAACCCTTCTGGTGCTGTCCTTTCGAATGTCGTTTTGAACAGCATCCTTGTTGGACAGTCATGCCATCAGATGTTTGTGAAGGTGGTGTAACATTTGTGGATTGCTAATGTCCCAGTGCCTGGCAGTAAATATTGTTCCCTGGAGATTCGGCCAATAGAAGAGTGGATAGTTCCTGCCTCGAGATATTTCGAAAGCAAACTTCAATTTTTCGGAGTCCGCATTCACTCACCTAGCCGAGCACTTTCCTTCAAAGCCTCCTCATACAATAATTTCTCACGTTCGCATCATCAGAAATTCACCAGAAGGCCAATTGAATTAAGGCTATCGAAGTAGCTAGAGAAATTTTCTATAGCTTTCCGCTTCGCCCCAACAATAGAATTTTCCTCCTCCATCTGCACAACCCAACGCAGATCGCTCCTTGCTACGCTTGCTTTGCCTCATATTTTATCAATAATCCGTCAATATATCCGCCATCCATGTTTGATTGTAATTGCTGCTGGGGATAGTTGGCCACAATGCTACAATTGTAAGCTCTCCTCCAGCTTTGACGTGCGTTGCGCAGCCTCCTCCCCAGCTGCTGTATTATTGTTCAAGACGAAACCTAATCTGGGAGCAGGATCCAAACAGAATCTCAAGCCATTCGTCCGAAGAGCGAAGGTAGCGACAACAGCGAAAAGTCCCAGAAGAAATTGAAGGTACTAGCCCCTGGCACACCTTACCTTGGGAAGAGAAACGGAGAGCTTGTCATGGTCCGGGATAAACAACCAAGAACTGTTTCTCTAGCTACAAGTCTGAAAGGAGACACCACAGAGAAGAAGCCCAGACGTCATTCCAGAGTGAGAGAACTTTTTGGGGACACGTTCGGAGCTCCAACTGGTGAATCCGTTAAAGTCAAAGGCCACAGAAGATCTGCCTCGACCGCTCCTTCGATGTCCACTCCCACTCCTGTGATCATTGACGGCGTAACATACGTCCCTCACCCATTATATACAGCTCCTTTGCAGCAACAGCCTTTTCTTCCTTATTATAGTGTGCCGCCTACACCACAACTTGTACAGCAGCCCACATTCATTTACCCGCCCCCGGAGCCAGCCAAGGCACCGAAACCAGAAAAGGTTCTGGAGCCGGATCCGGAGAAGAGAAAAGCAACAGAGGAAGAGAAAGAGCAACTACGGGACATCGACGCTCATTATCATAAGATTGCTAGCAAAGATTTGCATCGACATTCATCGGACCCGGCAATCAAGTCCAAGGTCGAAACCACCACGAGAACTACAGTCACGATCACCAAGCATATTTGCGCACAGTGTAGCCGAATAAGATCTACTAAATATCACCACGACAATCCCATAAAGCCTGGCGAGGAGCCCGTACCTGCATTTTGCAGGAAGTGTCAAAGAGATGCCAGTCCAACGAGCAGTTCTGGCAGTGATAGGGATCGCAAGAAAAAGAAATCTAAAGATAACAGGAGGAGGAAGCAGAAGGTTTTATCCCATCTAGACCCTAGTTTCGTCCTATACTGACCAAGTTTTCTAGAAATATGTATCAAGTCCCAGCGGCGAAGGCTCCCCATCACCACAGCATAGACGCCAGAGATCTGTTTCCGAGGAGGTGAGTAGATCTTTTTCAACTTTTGATTTTATGTTACTAATTCTTCTCATAGCCGCGGTCAAAAGTCGGCTTCAAAGACACTATTAATGCAAGAGGATCGTATGTGAGGCTCCGACCCGTCGATGTCGAGGACGCAGACAAACACAAATCAAGAGGAAGAAGTCGGCATCGGGGATGCAATGAAGAGCCATACGATCGAGCCCTGTCCCCCATAGTCAATCAATCCGATTCGGCGTACCAGCGCTACGAGCCGGTCATGCATGGAGCACGAAGGGAAGAGTCAACCCATCGGCGCTCACCCTCCCCGATATACCGAATTGTTGAAGCCCCCGCCTATTACAAATTCACTCCTCGATCGAGCGAAGAACAAATACCTAGCGGATTTGTTGAAGGAGAGCCCATCTACGATCATGTGTATGACGCCGGTATTCCGCTCCGAAGGAAGAGCCAGAAGATTCCAAGCCGTTTTGTCGAGGGGGATCACGATGGATCTTCTGATTCAAGAAGAGACTTCTCTAGAGTTCGATATGAGAACAAAGTCCCTAGCAGAATGCCTAGTTTGGATGATGAACATGATTCGCTGGATTCATCTCGCTCCTACGGGTCCCAACAACGCCGACAAAAAGAACGCCATATAAAGAATGTCCACCATCGCGAAGGATCGCGAAGACCTCGTCCTACCGAAAGAGTAGTTGTAAGAGACACGTACATTTCTCGGCCGAGAGCGCAGCACGAGACAAAGCGCAGAGGCGAATCAGTTGACAGGATGGATTTCAACGTTCGGGATCGCACACAAAAATTCTCAGCAGCGCATGAGGCTGCGAGTTATTATATTGATGACTGGGGAAACCATTCAGCTACTCAGCCCGCGGTGCGAAAAACCTCGGGATTTCGAAGAGACCGTTATCAGGACTCAGAGCTGGGCCCTTCGGAAGCAAGTTACGATCATATACCCCGAGCACCAACGCCGCCTTCCCGTCCGCCTTCTTCCTCCCACCAAAGTCGTCGACCTCCTGGTTACCCACTCAGCACTGATTCTGACATAGTTTCCCGACGGGAAAGAAAAGGCAAGGCCCCACAACGATACAAGAATTATAGTCGAGGCTCTTCCACGGTCCGGGCTTACGGTGACGGAGCTGAGAAATCAGTTGTCCTTTCGCCCGTCCATTCTCGAGAAACTTCGCAAACCTTCGCTCACCCCGATGAAGTCCGTAAGGAGCGGTCATGGGTAGACGGTGCAGACTCCGAGTGTTGGGACAAGGTGGAACATTCTCAGTGGACCGGCGGGCGGGACGAGCGCAAAGATAATCTTAGTCCTGAAGACATGTTTCGAAATCGAGAGCCGGAACCGGGAGCTTGGAAACGTCAACACAAGCGGGGTGCGAGTTTCGAGAGCGGATATGGGGAGGATTTGTTCCGTTGATACATTAGAGGAGAGAGATAGAGAGATTGCATTTGAGAGCTGTTGGCGGGTTTGAGAGGAGAGGGATTGGTGATGGGGGGGTTATTGTAATGGTTTACTAATTTGACTTCAGAGGTTGGGTTCTCTTGGGCTTTGAATCCGCATTTGATGATTCCCGGCTTGTTTTCTACGGCGTCTTAATCGAAGATCTTATTTTATTAGTGCTCTTTGGAATCGTGTCAATTCCTTGCCCGAGATTCATATAGAGTGGTGAGCCATGAACTAGACGGAGCTTCTCTGACGTATGCACCCTAGCCTGTTCCTTCCTTTATGTTACACTGAGTCTGAATTCGGAAATAGAGGATTGCGGGGTCAAGGATCACCGCAGCTTCCGTGGGGTTCGGGATGAATTTCCCCTCCAATGGCCTTGCCCCGTCTCTATATTTGTGCACTTCAACTTATTATCCTAAGATCTGTTTAGAAGTCTTTTGAAATTTTCCTGGGTTCAAATTTGTTTGGTCCCTCTCGAATGATTTCCAGTCTTCAGACGGAATTTTTATTTGGTAGAGCGGTTTAGAGATCTCCCGGATCTACTTTAAACCTGGGAAGTTAACATATTTGGATGTCATAAGTAGTTTGACTTCTGTCATGATGATAGGTTTATTTGTATTATGAGTTGGTGCACTGTTTTACTTCACGTCAGTTAATGAAGTCTTCGTGTTAGATTATCAAGATGAAATCATTCGTTGCACTACTCCTCGCATATTCCTATACAGCTGCTGCGACTCTGTCACTTCTGAGGAGTAATGTTGATGTAAGATCAATTGGGGACCGAACGATTTGCACTCCTACTTCAGCTGGAAACCTATCGACAGATGATGTGCCGGCTATCACCTCGGCGATCAAATCATGTGGACAAGGAGGAACAATTGTCATTCCTGCCGACAAAACATACAGTCTCCGTTCTACCTTAGACTTCGCCGGATGTGTGGGTTGTACTTTCAATATTGAAGGAACGCTCAAAGCTTCAGATGACTTGGATTACTGGGAAGGTAAAAGGGCTATCATTCTCATGTCCGGCATCAACACGGCCACGATCCAATCGCTCACTGGGACCGGCTTAATCGACGGCAACGGCCAAGCAGCATACAACCGATTCGCAGTAAACAGCAGCTACGCCCGCCCAACACTCCACTACATCGACAAATCCTCCTCCAACATCACCATCAAAAATCTCCGCATCCAAAATCCCCCCAACGTCTTCTTCAGCATCGAAGGCGCCTCAACCGCAATAACCTACTCAAACCTAACCATGACCTCATCCTCAACCTCAAAATACGCCCCCAAAAACACAGACGGCTTCGACATCGGTCACAGCACCTACGTCTCACTCACCAACATCAACATCTCCAATCAAGACGACTGCGTAGCTTTCAAAGCAGGCTGCAGTTACGCGTCCGTTACAAGCATCACTTGCACAGGATCCCACGGTCTCTCTGTTGGTTCCTTAGGCAAGACGTCCACAGATACGGTAAAGAACGTATATGTCAAAGCAGCCAGAATGATAAACTCCACCAAAGCTGTGGGCATAAAAGTCTACCCCGGCGGCACTTCCCACGGCATCTCGATCGTCAGTAATATAACATTCGAGGACGTTACTGTTGTGAATTCAGATTACGCGGCGCAGATACAGAGTTGTTATGGAGAGAATGCTACTTATTGTGCTAGTTATCCTAGCAAGGCGAATATTACGGATGTTGTATTTAGGGATTTCAAGGGAGTGACTAGTTTGAAGTATACGCCGGTTGTGGCGAATTTGAACTGTCCGAAGGATGGGAGTTGTGAGGTGAGGTTTGAGGGGTGGGGTGTTGAGGCTGGGAAGGGGACGGCGGAGGTTTTGTGTGCTAATGTTGGGGGAAGTCCGGGGATTGATTGTACGGAGGGGGCGTCGGGGTAGAATGGGAGGCAGACTGGGTTTGGGGGTATTGAGGATTTTCCGGTGGGAAGCGTTAGAGTACCTATACCTGGTAGAAATATTAGTGAATGTGTATTATTTACCGTGACGATTCAGCTCGTTTTGATCTACAAAAAGCTCTTAGTTTCAAATCTGAGCGTCTTAAGGCACCTTGCAGGACAGATAGGTGATTTTCCTTAACCGTCTGATAGCCGGTATCTCTCCTTTTTGCTTTCATTATTTCGATTAGGAAGGAGGGCGACCGGCTACCTGTATCACTCGCAAGACAAAGTGGCCTTGGTGGACTCGGTAATAAAGGGGGTGGAGCACGTGCCTCATCACGGGGCTTTCAATTGTATCTTCTAAGTTGGCTTCTCACACAATTCTCTTCAGGTATGGCTTAGAGATTGATTTAAGCAACTTCTTATTATAGTTTCCTTTACACAAATATTCATCTGCTCCGGCTCCTCTGGGATGTCACGCAGCATTGTTACACAAAACTGTCTGTGCTTTAGAAAAAGCAATTCCTTAACTTTGGCAAACGCTTTGAAAGGAACCTCAAAGATCACCATCAGGCTATCATGGATCAGATACCACTCGAATTGCTCGTTATCATATGCGAATTGCTTCCTCGTTCGAGTCTCAAGCAACTCCAAAGCACTTCTCGAAACCTCAACGCAGCGGCAACACGATCCTTTTCCGGGAGATCTCTCTAAGATTCAATCTTAGAAGCTTCATAGCCTTGAAGTCGATTGCCGGCAGCGACCATTTGAGGAAACATGTCAGAGTCATAGATTATAACCCACGGATATTTGATGGCTCTCAGGGACTCGACTACGAATCGTGGACAAATATGTTGTAGGGTGCGGTCTGGGCATGGCAACTAGCGACATTCATTTGTTCCTTCAGAGGTTCGGCAAGTCGGAGCTGCATGGATTCTACGTCGCGTATCGAAAGTACCTTGACCAGCAATCCCTTTTCCTCGAGACCGACATTGCAAAGAGAATGCTGGAAATCGTTTTCACGATGTTCCCCGCGCTTTCTGAATTAATGTATTTTCCGCGGCCGCAGTCACTCATATATCCAAATCTAATCCCTTTCGAGTCCCTCAGCCAGACAGGCCAGGAGATATTGGCAGAGCCACTATATCCGGTGCATTTTGAGGGCGGCTCGTTCCGTTTTTGGGACTTACTGGAGTTAGCCCACCAAAGTGGGAAAGCTGGTCAACTGACTAGTATTGTTAGCCATGATATCGGGGTTCAATGGTGGAGTTGTCTTGCTGCTCGGTACGAGCATATCTGGAACTCGCTCACCGGCCTCCAAAATATCTCATTCGAGTTTCTTTACAACGAACCGGACTGGCAGGATCCTGAAACAGAATACCAGCTAAGAAAAATGCTCAACGCGCTGACCTCACTCAAATCGCTCCGAATATCCTTTCCTCATCATTCACCCATCCCACTTTGGCGATGTACCTCTTAGCACCATTATACTGAAGTGTCAGTTTTGGAAACATCTTACGAGCTTGTCTTTGACAGAGATCACGGCGGACCGCGAATTCCTACAGCAACTCCTGGTACGGCATGCAAGTAGCCTTCGCTCTCTTGAGCTCGAAAAGCTCAGATTCGAAGCTACCGGTAGCGAAATACGAGACTCTTGGATCGAATTCCTACAATTTTTGAGTCAGTCCTTGCTACTTGATCATGTCGAGTCAACATCCTACTTTCCCCCGAACCCACAGGTACTTGGCCATATGCACATGAGTTCGAACCCGAAGACATAACAAGTGCATCGATTATCAGTGAAGACTCGATTACAAAATTCATCACCCACAAAGGTCCTTCCCCGTTTCTGGCCGAGGATGGAAGGACAACGAAGTTGAATGACGGAAATTGGATATCGAGATTGAAGGGTACAGCTATTGGGTGTGCGCTCATTTATTCGGGGACAAGAAGGGTAGCTGCAACTGGAGAAGTCTGTACTTGCAGCTTCCTATAAAGTTGTAACCTGTAGGGTAGAACTTTGGTCCGTCTCCAGGAGGTGCCGCGCTCTAACCTCCGCACATTACTTCGAAAATTTTACTGTAGCAAGTGAATATTCATTTGCTTTATGATTCTGCGCTAAAACATTCGATCTTTCAACCTTAACTACGGCTTTAGAACCGCTTCCTCAGCCCTCGCTATATCCACCATCATAAAAAGCTTTCAGCCACGGACCTTCCAAAAAGCTTGCGTGAGCCACCACGGTATCCTGTCACAGTCATGTTCGGATGTGTGCCCCTTTTGGTCTCGGCTATCACCTTCTTTCTCCCGAAATATCATAGTCGGCGGAATGAATTCAAGGAGGCAGAAGAACACCAAGAAACATTCCGATCGGCGGTACTCGAATCTAAAACTTCGACTGATGAGGCTTTTCCAACTCCACCAGAGTCCCCAGATCTCCCAGAAACATTCGAATCGGAGGTACTCAAATCTACGACTTCGACTGTTGAGGCTATCGCAAATTCACCAGAGTCACCGGTCGCATCAGATGAGTCTGAAAATGAATTATTCGTGCCCCAAAACACAATCTCGACAGACGAGACTTCAGCACACAACCCAGACATCGCAGACCAAACCCGCATACCCTGGTTCTGGACAAGGAGAAAAAGCCGGGATCTCTACACTCCAGTCGTCGCGGGGAAATGGTGGTCAAGAACCCCCGCCCAACTACAACCAATGAACGAGAAAGAAATCAGGAACATCGGTCACATCGCCCGTATCATGGAAACCGAACTCGGGGAGCAGAAACTTGGTACAGAGCGATGCCAGTACTGCCAGGCCAATGATGAGGAGTGTTGGCTTTACACCTCCAGAGGCTTGACGCAGATCACCAATCCGGGACAGGCGTGTGCCCGCTGTCGTATCACGCCGAGAACTGGTGGTTGTAGTCTGTCGACGCGGGGCCCATGGACTACGAGGAACCCTGCCCTGCCACCGATGCCTCCTACCTGTATTCTTCCTGATGTACCGATCCCCCGGTTCGCGGCGGGTAGAAACGTGTTGAATGGCTATGATGCTAGGAAGTGACTCGCAAGAGTCTCAATCGTACGCGCGGTGGCGGAGGACAGCAGAGCGGGGGAAGAGCGGGATTATAGCAGAGGGAACCAATGTTGATTATGAGATTCTGTAGCCTTTCGACGATGGTCTGAAGTATTGATGCAGCTTTCATTCGCTTTGATCTACTAGATCGACTGGGTCCGGGGGGTTTGAATAGCCTTCATCTTGCTGTTCAGATTAATCAAAACCAAGACTTATCGGCTTTCATTGCCCCGCCGTACATGGCCCCATGAACATGTGCCTCACCCCACAAAACAAATGTCGAGGTGTTCTCGCTGCTAGGCCGTAGTATGTGTGGTATCTCTCTGCATCTGATTTGCAGATAGCTTTTATCGATTCAACGCCTGAGTCTTTGAGGTCCTGTCTCGTCGCTTTTCCTGAGCCCCTCCGAGTCCTGCCTAAGCTGCAATCATGTCTAGAAGCCCGCCAACGATTCATCGAACTTGCGCTGACACACTGGACGACTGGAGAAAATTGATTTGATACTTTGGGCCCAAGGGCAGGCATAACTTTCATTCATAGCCAAATTGCGGCCAAGGCTCACAGATCTTGTCTCTCAATAGCATCGAACGCAAACCCAGCCAGCGTCCTCAAGCTCGCAAAGATCTGCCCCGCAACCTTCGTTCCATCCTTCAAGGAACGTGCAGCAAGTAAAAACGCAAACCGCCGAATCACTGGCCCATGAAACAAAACCCGACTATTAGCACAAAAGTCTACAAGAAGTGTGGGTAGTCCATGGTAGTTATAGACTACGATTCATGAGAAGTCTCTATATATGTGCAAGTAAACCCCCTTTAGCAATATTTCGAATAAAACTCGCGAAATTCAACCGCGTACACCACGGCACTTGTCAATTACATCTTGGAGTTTGGGAACTGGCTTTTCTATAGTCCGATGATAAGTCTGTTTGTGCTTCTGGAGCGCAAACTGAGATGGGAAAGCTGCCATAACATTTGGGCATAGAGGGTAACGACATCTTAGGTGGTGTGTATGTACTGCCTCGTGCTCATCTCGTTCCGATGATGAAGGGAAACCATCGCAAGTCCTAGGGCAGAGTCGATAACGGCATACATAAGCGGAATTCCGATATGTTTTCTGGAAGGATATCAAACGATTCTTGTCGAAACCATCTAAGTGGGTCGAGTCAAGGGGTTGCATGAAAAGCTCAACAGTCGTTTGGTAAAAATGCAGAATTTCAGTGAAATATGTCGGATCATGCTCTAGTTTGTACTCTCGAAGATCTGTGTAGGGTCATTAATTGATGAATTATTGGTTTGGGGAAGTGGAATACCTTTCTGGGATCGTTTATTGCCTTCTAGCATGAGAACTTGTTGAAAAGCAAGGACCTGCGGCACGAAATTTTGGATATCAGACGCTGTGCTTAAGACTGATAATCGATCGAGATCTTCCTGGACAGGTTCAACCTTTATCGAATTGCGTTCGATTTTGGCATCCCAGTCAGCTCTTTTGAATACCAGTAGTCTTCGAACCTGAGAGAGTACTTCTTCGGCTTCTGTAGAATCTAGTGACCCAGCGAGGTGTGCGTACTGCAGAAAATGCTCTATCCAGAATGCATGTGCATAATGATGAAGACCGTGGAGTCCATTCAAAATTCGCTCTCTCCGCTCACTGATGGACAGAGACCTTGAGACCAGGAGGAGACTATTCGCCAAGTACGCCACGCAAGAGAATGTAATGTTTCGGTGGGCTTGTATTTCGCTTAGGAAAGGACCATTTTCCCGACTGAACAAAAATCTGTGAATGTCATTAGCTTTGAAAATCACAAGCTATGGGTAGCTCAGACTCTTTCACAGAGAAATGAATAAATCGGATAACACCATCTCTGCCGACTTGAATCAGCGGCCTGCAAATATCTATGACAGCACTTGAAACTTTGGTCCTTTCATCCAACATTGTTTGGCCCGACCGAAGGCTAACGCCATCTTGAACTTCGTGAATCCTCAAAGGTCGATATGAAGTGGCAATCCACTCTAAAACTCGAAAGGCTTGATCGCGTCGGCCCCCATTTGACTCTGCCTTCATTCGGTTGAGTATCAACCCGTAGCTGTAAAGCTAATGATTAGTAGCACAGGGTTGAAGGATAGTGTTCCACTAACATTTCAAAAAGTTCTTCTGGGAGATACCTTACACTCTGATGTAAGTCAAAGATGCATTGGCAGTGTTTCATTTCTTCCATGACCACCTTCACCCATAGGAACATCCCTAAAAGAAATATCCGTCAACGCGTCATTGATCATACACAACAACTCTTTGAACTGACCTTGCCCCTTAGTTATGAGGGTCTCTTCAATTCCGTCAGCACTTTCGCCGGGGAACCTCTCTTCGAGTATCTCAGTCATCGCCTTCTTAACATAAGTCCGGACGTCCGAAGTCAGTTCCGGGCATTCTGTGGTCAAACAAAGAGTCGGCATCTTCCTTAAAGATTTGGAGACATAAGAGTTGTCTCTAGTTGCGACGAATAGTTTGCAAGAGGTCTCAACCATGAGGGTCATCTTGGTCAACTCGGCTAGAATTGCCTTTCGATCTGCCTCTTGACACTCATCAAGACCATCTAAGATAAGTCGAGAACGTGGCAGTGACGATAGTATATCTCGGAGGGCCGTTCTTAGTTGCATTGTTGATGATGGCTTGGCATATTGGATATAATTGGTGTATATATAGAGCGCATGATCTTGATCGAATTGTAGTAGTTGAGCAATCAGAGCCCGCAGCACCTCGTTGCAGAGCTTTTTGCTATAAATGTAGCGACTGCAAAAGAAGTACAGAATAGGTATTTCAGTTTCGTTTTGGATGAACTGAATTAGCCTTGCAGTAAGTATACTTTTACCTAGAAACCAAAATCAGTTAGAAATCTAAAAAGAGCTTATTGTTGACTTACCTCCTCCTGGTATGCCCTTTAGCCACATCATTGACTGTCCTTCATCGTGAAATATCCACGACTTGATCTTCTCGTTGGAACTGATCCAATCTGCGGTATCAGGACATATAGTTTGTAAAAGTCGGTCAAGATCGTTCTCTTGAGGATCGTCAATTGCAAGCCAATCGATTGCCCCCTGGAGTTGAGCTATCTTGGCTTTCTTTTCTCGTTCTCGGACAGCTGCTTCAGCTTGACGCCGCCATGATCGTGCCTCCACTATATCAATTGAGATAGCCTCCTGATCAACAAGATCTCGGTTGGCTTTCAGGCTTTGCAGAATATTGTCAAATCGAGCATCAAAATTCTTCCACATAGATTCAAAAAATATGCTCCACGCTAGTTCAAGTTAGTTCCTGATCAGGGTGGACAGTATACGGTGCACAGCTAGGCCAGCGCACTATGCAGGAACATACCTCGTCGCCGTAGAAATTTATAAACCCGTTGATGGAACTCGATAATATCCTCAAACACCTGAACAAGAACAGCCTGAAACGTCGATGAGTCTGTGAATGCCGCTTGAAATCGATCGAATCTCGGCAGCGCCTCGCCTATTCTCACATAGGCAACAAGTAGCCTCTCGAAAATGTCGTGGAAACCGTTTGCAAGCTTTAATTGTTTAACGAAGATACCCAAAGGAATGTGTATGTTAACTAACCTGGAGACTCAATTTGATAGGCGCCTACATTTCGAAGTATTAAGCTTCGTAAAAGCGTTCCCGAGGGTGTGACTTACCCAAACCCAAGGCATGTATGGCGTTCCGTTGCATAAAACGTCAAAGACCTTGGAGTATTTTTCTAACCCCTCCAAAAAAGGTTTTAGACGACTTAGATTCCGGATCGATTTGCGGTCTCGTTGTTCCTGCTGAATTTTCCTTATCGCTGTCCAAACGTCCTGGAGCGTGGTCGATTCGAAGGAAGCAGCATCTGTGGGGCTGATTGACCGCTTCAACTTTTCTACAGCAGTATTAAGTATATCAAACGAAACGAACCTTGAGTTCTGTGAAGCCATGGTTCACCACAACACTATTGATCATCGAAGCAGCTTGCGTGAAGATGCAGTAATTTTGGGTTCGAGGAAGGCTGTGTCGTGGTGTGCGGTGCAAAGTCAGCCCTGCAGTCAGCCGAGCCACCTCAGGTGACCTCCTCGTCAATGAGAAAAGTCGGATCCTTCCACAACTACGAAGGAAAGCCATGGCGGCAAATACACTAAGGAGCAATTCCCCAGAACTGGGCTTATCTTGTATCGAAAGTAATATTGTGAAAAGAGAAGAGCCAGACGAGGGACGTTTGCCCCTCAGCCACGGAGAAGGTTCCAGGCATGAGGCTCCTCTCGAGCGACGAAATGCAATTATTCCGGATGCATGGCTGGATGTAGATGAGTTTGAGATTGTCAAAGATGGTATAGATTCAAATATGATATGTTTTGGGATGGTATGTAAAGCAGCGAGTTCTGCTCCGGCCCAGGTTGAGCCCCAATGCTGATTACTCATGAAGGCAACTGGCTTTAGCTTCAAGTCGCTGGTCGAAGACTCCCACCATTCCCACCAAGCGTGCCCAAGCGACACGAAGATCCGTTTGACTCCCAAAGGCAAGCTCTTTCGACTTGAAGATGACCACGATGTGGAGCTGGGCGAAGTCGAGGCAAGGACTGTAGAAATACTCGAGGCACTTTCAATTCCCAACATTAGTCTTCAACTTTTTAGCACACCGAAACAACCTCAGAAAGAATGGGTGAGAACCCAAGTCAAGAGAAAATCAAGGACCGAAACCTTTTTGTCACTATCGTTGATCATCTATGGTCCCATGGAGCTTTGCGAGGCTGTGGGCTTGTTTGCAACAGAATGCGGCATTGCTTTACAGGACCCTACAAGACCCGTGCGGAATGTCATGTACAGAAATCCCCATCTATTAATGGAGCCTAACGAAAAGGCCTTGTCAACCTCGATTTTGTTGGATACAGGTGCCAAGCAAGGGATCGAGACGGCTGTGTCTAAGAATGATCTGACGTTCTTGACTGCTGCAAACTTGTTCCCAGAAACTTATACGCTTGAGGAGACAGAGACTCCTTGGCAGATTGAGACTCAACTCTTGCGGTGAGACTTTTTAAATGTTAATTCAGGGTGTCAATGATTAATTATTTTCGAAACAGTCACCAAAAGCAGGGGCTGACTTTCCTCTTAAATCGAGAAAAGGACATATCATTAGATTCCGATGGAAGATATTTGTGGTTTCGAAAAGTCTTCATGAACAGCCACGTTAGGTAAGTGATTCTCAAAACGAGGCTCGCGTTTAACTGACCGTTGTATGAAGCTATATTAATACAATCACGGGCAACCTGCAAACCGGAAAGCCCAAGTGTTTTCGGGGTGGCCTGCTTGCTGACGATATGGGAATGGGCAAAACATTACAAATGCTGTCTTTAATTGCAAGCGACCGCAATTCAATCCTAGAACAATTCGCTGGGGGTTTGAGTCCTGCGGGCCTTCGGAAATCATCTGCCACTTTGGTTGTCGTACCCTTAGCACGTAAGTCTCTTATGTTCCTGACAGACCTTGGCAAATCTAAATCCATACGAAGTCATCCATCTGTGGATTCAACATGTCACATGGTGAGAAAGGTCACCCTCATCTTATCAAATAATTTTGTTTACATAATAGTAGCCACATTGGCAATGGAACAATGCAATGGAGTGTATTCTACGGGCCTAAGAGGGGATCAATTGAGAAACATACAGGGAACGATTTGGTCATCACAACTTACCAAACACTGGCCAGTGAGTATAAAAAGGACCGCAGCCTCGATAAGTCCACCACGCCATATGAAATATTCTGGCACCGCATAGTACTGGACGAAGGTACTATGTCTTCAGCAAACGTAATTATATTTTGCTAATAAGATCTTGTGATAGCACATGTAATTGCCAATGGAGCTACTCTCGTCTCGAAAGCGATCTGCAGACTTCAAGCCGAACGTCGGTGGGTGGTGGCTGGTACACCAGTGCAGAATTCTCTGGAAGATCTCGGCCCCCTCCTCGAATTCTTGAAAGCATCTCCATTTGATAATAAGAAAACATTTCTTACCGAGATAGTGAAGCCTGCAAGGGATGGAAAACCTGAAGGACTTATCAGACTGAAGGCTTTGATGGGAGTGATCTCTCTTCGGCGCACCCGCAAAATTCTGGCTGTACCAGACACTCTAGAAATTATGAGAAGGCTTCAGTTCAATTCTGCCGAGGAACGCGCATACAGCGACACAAGGGGAAAAGCATCTGAAGCTGTTACTACAAATAATGATGGGTTTGTGTTAATGAAGCGGATTACCAAGTTACGACGAACATGCAACCACGCATTGCTAGAACCCAAGGTGGGAGTCGACATAAGTCATCTCACGCTACTGTGGAATCCGGGAAACGCGCAAGATGCTTATTTTACCATGCTAGACAACGATGCAGCCAAATGCTCAGTCTGTGGACGGAACTTGCGCTTGTTTTTTCCTGAAGACGCATATCGCAGCAGTTACCACGAACTCTACAAATGCTTGCACTTGCAGTGCAACCACTGTATTGTCGGACTCCCTATTATAAAGATGGAAAATGTAGGATGCACGCATGTGCCCAACTGTCCTAGTCACCAAGTTCGCAACCTTCCCCCAGATACATCGACGGTGGCACTCAATCAATCTGGATTTTCGGATGACCTGGACCCAGAACAAATGCCTACTAAGATCCGAGCCTTGATGGACGATATTTGCGAATCCGAGTGCGGAGAGAAAAAGTCAGTGTCGAGATCAACTAATATCGCGAAGAGAACGCTGATAGTAAACCGCGACAGTGTCGTTTATTCCTGCTGGACCACAACCTTGGATCTTATTGAAGCCTATATGTCGAAACTCGAGATCAACTGTATTAAAGTAGATGGGAGTATTTCAGAGAAAGAGAAACATACAAGACTGAATAATTTCCAGAAGACTTCTAATATACAAGTTTTGCTCATTAGCTATGGAGCTATGAGAGGGTAAGACCTGCAAGTTCCTTCTTCAAACGTGACTCCCAAGAAGTAGATGACTAAGATTTAATCATATTACCACAGGGTGGATCTCACTTCTGCATCTCGGGTGCATATCTTGGAGCCGCAATGGAATGTCCATAGTGAAGAGCAAGCTATCGGCCGCCTCAGCCGAATAGGTCAAACGAAATCAGTGAAGGTAATTAGATATTGCATGACTAATAGTATCGAAGACGCAAGTATTAACCGATTGGAATATGATGGAAGTAGACTGCTAATTTCATGCAGTTTGTGAGAAATCACCAGGCTCGAAAGAGACAACTCGGTAAATTAGTCCTAGGCGACCACACTTCGCATTCTGACGTTGGTCTCGAGGTCAGTCTTGCGCCTAAGGACGTGGAATTCAACGAGGTTAATTCAAATATAGGCACTACGGAAGATTATAATCGACAGCTAAGAAATGATGAAGGTTCCTCGTCATTTGACGAAGTCTCTGGCGAGTGTCTCTTTTGTGCACGTGAGGAAATATCTGTTTGAGAAAGGGTAAACGATCCCTACAGAAACTCAGAAATTTCTACTACGTCATCGGCTTTACGCAGATTTAGTTGCTCGTATGGTATTTATTCAAGATCTGATGCATATACGATCAAACTTGCAACTTTCTTGTTCCCGCAATGAGGAGTAGTACAAATATGGCGGCTCTTTGCTACGCTACTAAGACTTCTCCAGCCCACCAGGCCCTTAACTCTTCCCTAAGAAAAATTTCCAGTTCTCGATACCACCATTGTGGTCGTAAATTCATCGCCGCTAGGGGCTTGCTTGGCTGGTCATGGCAACTCCTCGCCTTGAGCCGGTACCCACTACCTATTTATGGCCCTTTGCTGGATCCGTGAAGAAATATGCTCCTCAGCCCACAAGGGGTTGTTCAAGAATACGAATGATTTCCTTGCTGCTCTTCCAGAGAATTTGGAACATTGAGGATGCGAGAAAGCGGCTGATGCAGGAGTATGAGTGCTTGCATGAGGACATCATGAACTTTCATTCATTTGGGTGTGCTCGTCTCTCTAAGTCTATGATTATGGCCGTTTCATTATTTTGGAAACTCAAAACACCAGTTACGTGAATGATTTACGTGTTCAAAATTCTTGGGTAAGGACCCGGGCTGTTGAGCTTAGAAGCTTGTATGGAGAGACAATGGGGATGATGAGCGTTGTTGGACTAGGAGTTGTGCTAGAATCCTATTCGGCATGGGACACAATCATACGCGTGGAAGGGTGGACACAGGAGTGGAGAGACTCTGAGACTGCGGCGGAGATATCTGTAAGAATTTGTAGCCACTGTATTAGGGTTCGAGTCGCAGACGCAATAAAACGCCGTTCGGTTCGCCATATTCACGAAGATGTTCGATATCCACCAAAGTTCAAATGGTTTGTCTCTCAATAGCATTGAACGCAAACTCAGCCAGCGTCCTCAAGCTCGCAAAGATCTGCACCGCAACCTTCTTCCCTTCCTTCTCCGTATCTCCCTCACCCTGCCACTTCTTCAACACATCCCCCACCCCACCCCTCAACCTCTGCACCTCCTCAACCTCCCTCAACTCTCCCTCGACCTGTCCCATAAACCTAGTACCCTTCCCATGACTCAGCGGCGCCAAATTACTCACAAGAATCAGCACAGCCTGTGTGGCATCAATGAAATCCATCCCTTCCAAAACTTCCTTTGGCACAAAATTCAGGCTTTGAGTCAGAGTAGCGGGCTCAAGGGAAGCTGCGTATTTGAGAAGTCGGGCGATAGTGAAGAGACGTGTGACTCGCACGGGATGATTGGGTTGTGGCCAGTTGTAGATGTCACAGTTGAGGAATATGAAGACGAGGAGGATGAGGGCGGATGGGAGGAGGGAGTTGTCGATGAATGTGAGGTAGAGCTCGTCTAGCACGGTTGGGTAAGGTGCTAGGGCGAAGAGGTTGTGGGTTTTGAAGAGGGAGAGGTCGGTGTAGGCTTGTTTTAGGAATTTGACGCGTTCGCTTTCGGATGCGGTGGTTTTGCTGAGGTCGATGAGGGAATGTGCTACTGAGATGTTTTCTTTGAGGGAGTGTAGCTCTTGTTGGATGGAGCGGATGGTGTTATCTCGGGTGTCGGCCTGGGTTGATATGGTTTTGTAGTCATAGAAGAGATCAAGTTTCTCTGGGGGAAAGGCAGTTGTCTTTTTGAATGTTTGATAGGGGTTGTAGTCGTCCTTGCACTTTTCGCAGTTGCACTCGAAAAAGTATCGTTGACGCAATTCTGCTCGCCGAAGATCGCGGGTCTGTGTGAAGTCCACGTAGGAGATGAATATCTGCTCATCGGACTTGATTGAGTCCAGTGCCATTAGAGATATACACCGGCCGTCAAACATGATGAACGCATTTGGCTTGCAGGAATGATTTGCGAGGGCCAACGTTGGTTCATAGCAAAGTCCTATTGGCGTATCATCCGGCAGAGTTGCCCTGAAAGCATTGGTAGCCATCTAAGTAAACATAAGTAAATAAGTATCAAAAATTGAAGGATCAAAATTACAATGCAAAGCAGCCTCGTGACCGTATCCATCTTATCCGCCGGAGTCTTCGAGAACTCAAGCGCACCCTTCGCCTGGAGCACAATCTCATCCCATCTCTTCATAACCTTCTTTAAATCCTCAGAATGATGCTCAAGACCCTTAGATCTCTCATCTAACTCAAAAGTCGGCCTCATGTAGCGAAGAAGCGCCTGATACAAAGCTCGTACAGCCGTTGGCGGGATACCAGGAAGTTTCTGCAGGAGCGAACACTCGTTCTTGTGTATCAGCTTCCAATCTGCCTTCTGGCATGCCGGCGTACAGTATCGAACAACTTTGCAGCCAGTACATCGTTTGAGGGACGAAGCGTCGCTTTCAATAAGACAGTACGAGCAGACTTTCTCGAGGGCATCTTTTTCAACGACGAGGAGAAAGGGCTCGCTGATCTTGACGATCGGCGAGCCGGCCGCCAGGTCTCTGCTGGCTGCGAGACCGTTTCCTAGGACTGGGTCTTTGATTGTGTGCGAGTGATTGAAATCCATTGTTGAAGTTAACGAGGAGTGTGAAGATGGTGGGGTTTTCTCATGTTGGAGTTGAGCGTTAGCAGAGCGAGGCCCGAGCTTTTCCCGATTGTTTTCTTCCCCTGAATTCGCCTACTGAAGTAGCCCACGAGCAAGACATCGAAATCATGGATGTGAATGTTGAGTTTGAGAAGCATTTGTAATTCATAGCGATATCTAAATGATCTCGAAATTCCGACTAGATACCTCTATATCTTCCATAGCTTCTCCATCCATGTACCCATGAAGATAACATTCACCGACAAGCCTAAAAAATCCATCCCCGCATTCCCTAAGCACAAACGGTACCCGTGAACCAAAAAAGATACATACTTTATCCCCAGGGATACTCCCATCAGGAATACTACCCAAGCGTCCCCCGTCCGTAACACATAAATTGCTTCCAGCACAGTGTTCCCCACATCTATTAAGAAACGCTATGACATGAGTATAATCCTCTGGGGCAACCTTGGAGTGCGCGGCCGCGACATCAACACTTCCATCAGCCGCTGTAAATTGGTTATAACTCCGAATGACCCTGTAAGCGCCGGCGTATTCTGGCGGTGCTCTTTGCGGGGGAATACCGCCTGTTTCATCACCACATAGAGTTCGCCAAAGTGCTTCTTCGCGGCTCTGACCCTCTGGAAACTTGTGCGCGTTTTCAGCCAATGCAGCAAAATTCCCAAAGCAATTCTTGCTACGTATATTTATACGCTCTTGTGCGCCTGGCGCCATGTTATCGAGCTCGGATTCATCGTCGTCTAAAAGCACTGAAGTATCGAGTAGCGAGATGGTGTCAATAATCGCGCCCCGTATGCTCAGGACTCTCTTATCGGTTGAGATTGACAACATTGGTTCGGTCTCTCCAGAGGCGCAGAAACCTACCCTCTTTGCCGTCCCCGCGATAATTGATCGGCCATCATTCCGGTGGCTCCAGTCTGGGACCCAGGATGGGAGGGCGTAGTTTGAAGGAGTAGAACTAATTCCCGAATTTGCTAACAGCTCTAAATCTTTCATCTTCTCCAAGTAATGGATAGCAATGGCTAGATAAACCTCCTGGACGGAAAGTCTGTAATCAACTTCCAGACCCTTGCTCCCTGGTGCCGTCACGACGCCCATCAGGGCAAAGATTTTGTCGCGAGGATCCGTAGCCATATACTTTCGCGTCAGACGTAACAATCCCAGAAGATCCCATGTTCCGTCCTTGCTCTTATGTCCTTGGCTCAGATAATGGATAACAATTACACTGGAGACTCCCGGAGCGAAGTGATAAGTTGGGAATTGGCCTAGATGACCGTCCGCACGTACTGATCGAGCGACATTGGAGATGAGATCCCAGGATACGGAGTAGGACCCACACACGACTGTTGCTTCACGGGCCATCTAAATTTTCAAATAAGTCTCCTTTGGTATTGATAATATAAGAATTCAATTGTTTGTTGAAATTCTCACGTGTCAAGGAGTCCAGAATACACATACTGTAGCTTCTTGCATAACCCATATACGTCTAAACCAAGGGCGCTGAAATAGTCTCACGAGGGTAGCCCAGCTGGGATCGAGCATCTTTGGTAGCCCCAGAGCAGGAAGTGATAGGGGACCGACATTAACTAAGCCATGTTCTGCAAAGACATTCTCGAAGCGATTCAGAAGCTCGAACGCCGCTTTATCTTCCGAGGTCTCTTTTCCAAGCCAGATCACGACATGGCGAGCTTTTTGGTATATGTCCTTCATCATGCCGACTTGCTCCGTTCTCTCCTGATCAGAGTTTTGGTTAATGCACACAGCATCAATCCACATGATCCGCTCAGCCTCTTGTTGACGAAGATATTCAAGAGCATCGAATAGATTCTGTGTGACTCGCTTAGGAACGCCGTCGCAAGTAATGGACGACTCCTGTTCGAGGGAGCCCCAGGTGTATGATAGAGCCTCGTATGGTAGCGCATTGTGTAAGCTCGTGGCTTGGAGCTTGCAGCGAATGGGCGCTTCTGCTGGGCCTGCTTCGATGTGAATTAGCCGAATATGGTCTGGGGGTAGAAGCTTCATAGTAAAAATCTACGTTATGAATTTCTCTTATCTCTCTTGGGTGGGTCTGTATGGCATGATGTAGAGTGTTTCTACCTAATTTTGGCGGATGACAGACTCCCGGGCCGGGAGCGGCAAGCCATGTCAGCCACAAAGACGCCAGCAGGATGGCTGGTGACCGACAACATGTCAAAATGTGACACCGATAAAAAACAAGCGGGCCGAAGACGATACGTAAGATCAATGTAGAAACAAACTTCATTGAGCTAACTACCGCGCTCTTACAACCGGGCTGTCCCCACGGTCATTGGGCTACATACAGCACCGTTTAGATCAAGGCTGGCTCGTGGCTTCATGCCGACTTCAAGGTGCTTCCAATGAACACTACCTCTACAGCCGCGAAACTGAAATTTGTCAGCCAGACTCCGGAACATATTTAGAGCTGGAATGACAAGACCTACGCAGCAGTTGCGGCAAATATTTCACTCAACGAGGCTGAGGTAAAGAAGATCAATGCAGAAGAAAACAACGCAGTAAACAGAGCCATGAACCCAAATCTTTCTGCCACAGAATTAGCAACATACAGCACAACCATGACAGCAACTGGTAAGATGGCAGCAAGTATCGTTCCTATTATCTTTGTGGTCTTCACAATGGTGCTGTCATCAAAGCGACCCATGCCAGCCTCGACATCAATGATGGTGAACACCCTCTGGATGTCTTTAGCGCACCACCACGAATTCTGAAAAAATGTAACAATACCTTCTTTTCCGGTCCTAGATGCCTGAACAAGGGACCTAGAACCCATTTCTGGAAGACGAATGAGAATGGCACCTCCTTGTCTGCATTCGCTAGTAGGATGAAATCGCCATCATACTGCTTGTCCCAAGTATGCATCTGCCGAAGCTGAGGGAAATCATTCTTCAACCTCTCATCACCCAGCCACTTTCTCAAGCCTTCAAGCGAAAAGTCCGAAGGAGGGGGTAGCCTCTCAAGAGACGCAACCTGTAGAAGTGCCCTATCTGTAGCTTTCAGCCAGAGCGAGATCACCACACCACTAGAAACATACTATATTCATCAAGTTTGTCATTGATCTCCAAAAACAACTGTCGCTGCGGGTTTCCCGTCGCATGCTGCGGATCAAAGAGGTCGCGAAAGCTCCGCGTATAATTATTGCGCAGTGGATCATCTGAGGCGTCATCCTCATTGCAAGCATCATTGTATTGATCCTCAAGATCGATGAGCTCGGACTGCAGCCTCATTATACGCAGCATATTCAAATCATCAAACCTGCGGAAAGTTGCCAATTCGCGGCTGGAGCCGATCAGAGTTGCCAGCTTTCGGTATCCCCGTGGCTTCGGTGTTCCCATTCTGGCGTGCTGTTGACGGGAGGTCCCCGGCGTGGCTGAGTTTGGTGGTGGTGGTGGTGGTGGTGGTGTAGAAAGAATTATTGACAAATTATTCCAGGTTTGGGGCCTTGAGACGAAACTTGAGTTGTTGGCTGCTGTCGTATGATCAGGATGGTTACACCGCGTTGCGGCATCCAATGGCCTGCTGGCAGCACGCGATATTCACACCTTCTGTTCTTGAGGTTGAGACAAGAAGAGGGGCCAATGGAAGAAGCAGTTGGCGGTAGCTGAAGGGTATTTGAGGCAAATTTTCCCTATTAATAGAGTAGATTGTTCGCCAACTGTCAAGTTTCCCGACTTAAGTACTGAACAGATTTTACCTTTTCAAATTCTTTGTATCAAAGCACTTTCGGCCCTTGAATAATAATGTCATTTGGATACGTCGTTGGAGATGTTGTTGCATCAACTTCTCTAGTCTTGCAATTGATCACAGGACTGCAAGACAACAGTGTGTTGGAGAAGTTTTCTGAAGAAACTCCGGTCTATTTCGCGCTTCTCGTCGAGGTCAAAGATCTAATGTCGGCATCCCCAGAGGCCATTCCCGCCTCCGCAAGAGCAGCATTGGACTTGGTAGAAAGAAGACAGGTACGAATGCTTGACTGCGTGCGGGAGTTTCGACTCTTGTCATTCTCGCCAAGAGCTATTCAGAGGTTCCGAGATGCCCAGACTCTAAGCTTTTTGGCCTCATTTCCATTCAGATCTAAGAGCAAGACCAAATCTGAAGATTTTGACAAACTGGTAGAGGACTGGAAGGCGTCTATATTGCTGTTACGAGACCTGACAGCAGAGTAAGTTACATCAAGTCATCACTCGCGGAGAAGTTACCAACGTTACACAGCTCCATAACCCATAATTTACTCCATCATGTATCTGCAGAAGGGGCCTCACTCTTGCCACCCTCTGGCAGTATCACAGAAGACAGAGCGTCAATCAGCGTAACAATTGCCTGCGCCATAGAGAGTAAAGATCAATGGATGCGAGCCAAAGGTCTACTGGACACCCAAGGCTCTGGAAACTGGATAAGTCGTGACCTAGTCAAGCGCGCTGGACTCCAGGACAAAGTAAGCCTAGTGACCGACAACAAAACTTTCATCGACTCTCAGGGTAGTAGGTACAAACCAGAGCATCACATCGAGTTGACTTGGTACCCCAATCGATCCACTACCACACGTGTGACAGACTTCCTGATCTCAGATGGCGGGCCATTCGATGTGTTATTCGGAAAGGAATTTTTGGAAGATGAGCGGAAGAATGTTGCGAAACCTGTGCTTTCGATATTTACTGACAAGAGGACGAATAGTAAGCAGCTCGACTCTTTGGTAATCAAAAACTAACCAAGTGTTAGCCAATGAGAGATTATTGGAAGAAAATAATAAGGAGGAAGAGCAGAAGATTAAGAAATTGAAGGCAGCGGAAAAGAACCAACGTGAAAAAGAGCGTAAAGGTAGCGGACCAGCGTCGCCCAAATGAAACTCATTGGTGGAATGAAAAAGAGTTCGTACACTTGTAGAGAGATAATGTTCCAAGACTTGACCTGGATCGGCTTTTCAGGTCATTGTTCGCGAGTACGAGTTCTGGAAGATCAGTTGTTCAGTGGAGCATTCGGACTAATCGTCTCTAATGCATTACTGCTACCTGGAATACCTGTGCCTGCTAGTGTACATTCTCCCAACCTCCTCTGGGAGTCTAATTGTATTGCATATAAGTGGCAGTAGAGTTGAATTTCAAGTTACCCTTGATAACCTTGTCCACTGCGCTCAAGAAATCCTTCTCAGTAGCCACCTTCCTCCGCGCACGAATAGCGAACATGCCCGCCTCTGTGCACACACTTCTCAATTCGGCACCGGTTGAGTTAGGGCATAGACGTGAAATAAGCTCCCATCTAATATCTCGCTCAACAGACATACTCTTGGCATGGATTCGTAGAATATTTGCTCTTCCCTCGAGATCTGGGAGAGAAAATTCAATCTTTCGGTCGATACGTCCGGGTCTCATCAAAGCGGGATCCAGGGTTGAAGGTCTGTTGGTGGCGAACATGACCTTGATGTTTCCTCGTGCATCGAAACCATCCAGCTGGGTAATCAGCTCCAACATAGTTCTCTGAACCTCGTTGTCTCCGCCAGCGCCGTCATCGAAACGTGCACCTCCGATAGCATCAATTTCATCGAAGAAAATAATGCAGGCCTTCTTCGTCCGTGCCATCTCGAAAAGCTCTCGGACCATTCTTGCACCCTCTCCAACATACTTCTGCACTAATTCAGAGCCAATAACTCTAATGAATGTGGCATCTGTTCTGTTTGCAACAGCTCTGGCGCAAAGAGTCTTTCCGGTTCCGGGAGGTCCATAGAGCAGGGCACCCTTGGGTGGGTCGATACCTAGGTTGACGAATCGTTCTGGTGATAACAGCGGCATCTCAACCACTTCTCGGAGCTTCTCCACTTGTTCCTTGCATCCTCCAACATCACCATATGTAACATCTGGCTTGTCCTCGACTGTCATCATAGTAACGCTGGCATCGATCTTCGGTGGTAAGGGAAGGAGGATTTGGTACTTGTTCCGATCAACACTGCAAAGGAGTTAGCCCTATAATCGTGGCGTTGCTTCATCGTGCGCTTACCCAACTCTCATACCCTCCTCAATATCCGTAGGACTGACACGCTCTCCGAGGTTGACCACGAACTTGGCTATTTGCTTGACGTTGATCACATATTTGCTCTTCTCTGACTCCTTCTCATCAGAAATGATCTTCGTACAGCGAGCAACCTGTAGAGGTTGCTCCTCGGACATTCGTTGACGGTCTGCGGCGACATCCCAGAGATGTGGTGGTGCTAATCCAGTATCTGATTCCTTGACGCCAATCTTCTCGTTCACGCTGTTCTGCTTCTCTTTGATCTGTTTTTCGAGCGTCTTGAGGGCTGCCGCGTAGGGGGCTGCGCCATAGGTTTTTAGGACTTGGATATCCCTTTCGAGTTGTTAATAATTTGATTGGGCTTGGAGCCGGAGGTAGCTCACTCATCCGTCAAGGGTGTGATCTTCTTCTCCTCTATCTCATCGTCCGCGAATTCCTTCTTGTATTTCTCCCAACTTGACCCGGTGGCAGAAGGCTTCAAAGCTGTCAGCAGGGAGTATTGCTAGGAGATGCTTTGTACAAACCATATTGACTAGAGGGAGAGGATGCGCTTGGGGATCTGCTCAAAAAGGTCGCAGAGGGTCGCGGGTATCGAGGAGGCAAAGGTGAAGGTAGAGGCAAGATTTGGAGAGTTTCCAAGATCTTATGGAAGATTCGGAGCCTCGATATTGCTTGGGGAGGTAATTCGTGAGATTGAATTGATGTTTGTTGTTGAAGGCGAGCAGGCAGCTTGAGGACGTATCGCGTTGCACGGTAAGCAATTCTCGGTCCGCCGTACTTAGCGCCGAAGCTCCAGAATCGCCTCGTGAGAAATTCTAAAGTTCGACGCGATGAGAGCCATTCAACGCGACGGCTTTGAGAATATCCTACATAAAGGCCGGAATACCCTCTTTTGACCCATAACAACTCCGGATACTTCAATATGGCGCTCACCCAAGCCTCGGCGAATTCTACCAATGCCGCATTCAAGGTGGGACATTCTGGAGCTTCAATATAATTCTAGGTAGCTAACATGTCAACAGGACAAGGAGAAGCCCATGGCTGTTCGAACAGCAAATATAGGAAAGTTTTTGTTCCTGCCTACTCTTGAATATTTCCAAAGATTTATAACTAACTAGAATTTGCTTAACAGTTGCTGCAAGAGGTATGTCTGGAATATAAATCCCAACTGTAGCTTGGAATAGCGAAACTAATTTTCAACAGCTGTTGCGGATGCGATCAGAACCTCCCTAGGTCCTAGAGGAATGGACAAGATGATAATGACGGGCCGCGGCGAAACGATGATTACGAACGACGGAAATACTATGCTTAAGAGCATGTCTGTTATGCACCCCTCAGCCAAGATGCTGGTGGACCTTTCAGCAGCACAAGATGTTGAGGCAGGAGATGGGACAACGTCTGTGGTAGTTATTGCAGGAAGTTTATTAGGAGCTGCGGATAGATTACTTGGAAAGGGAATCCACCCTTCAGTCATCGCAGAGTCCTTCCAGAGAGCAGCAGCCGCAGCTGTTCGGGTTCTTCACGACATGTCCGTTCCTGTCTCCCTTACCGATACCTCAGTCCTCCTACAAGCCGCCACTACCTCTCTCTCTTCCAAGATTGTTTCTCAACATTCGGGTTTACTCGGTCCCATGGCAGTCAACGCTGTTACGAAGACGATCGATATCAAGACTGCAGATAATGTGGATTTGAAGAACATCAGAATAGTCAAGAAGGTCGGAGGAACAATCGAGGACAGCGAGATGGTTGAGGGCCTGGTTTTAACACAACCAGTAGTCAAAAACGGTGGTGGACCGGTCAGAATGGAGAAGGCACGGATAGGACTCATTCAGTTCCAACTCAGCCCTCCCAAGCCAGATGTATGCCTTTTCCCCTATCTTCCAGCAAGATGCTAATTTTCTCAGATGGAAAACTCCATCGTAGTAAACGACTACCGCCAAATGGACAAAATTCTCAAAGAAGAGCGAACATACCTCCTCAACATGGTCAAGAAGATCAAAAAGGCAAAATGCAACGTCCTCTTCATCCAAAAATCCATCCTCCGCGACGCAGTCAACGAACTCTCCCTCCACTTCCTCGCCAAACTCAACATCCTTTGCATCAAAGATATCGAGCGCGACGAGGTAGAGTTCATCTGCAAATCCACCGGCTGCAAACCTATCGCCGATATCGACTCCTTTGACGAGTCTAAGCTCGGATCCGCAGATCTCATCGAGGAGAGTCAGAGCAGCGGTAGCAGAGTGGTTAAGGTTACCGGTACCAAGAGCGCAGGCAAGACTGTCAGCATTGTGTGCCGTGGCGCTAACTCCCTCATCCTGGACGAAGCTGAGCGCTCCCTCCACGATGCCCTTTGTGTTATCAGATGTTTAGTCAAGAAGAAAGCCCTGATTGCTGGTGGTGGAGCCCCAGAAATCGAAATCGCGTCCCAGCTATCTAAGCAGAGCCGCAGTCTTACCGGCACAGAAGCCATCTGCTGGAAAGCCTTCGCGGACGCTATGGAAGTCATCCCCACGACGCTCGCTGAGAACGCTGGGCTGAATAGCATCAAGGTTGTTACGGAGCTGAGACATAAGCACGAGTATGGAGAAAAGAATGCTGGTGTTAGTATCAAGAGTGGTGGGGTCAAGGTTGATATTGCGGATGAGAATGTGTTGCAGCCACTTCTTGTGAGCACGAGTGCTGTGGAGCTGGCAAGCGAGACGGTCAAGATGATACTGCGGAGTACGTTCCATTCTTACTGTTTTGGTTGATTACTTACTGACTGGTTTTAGTTGATGATATTGCGCTCTCGAGATAATGAGCTAGGAGCGGGATGGATGGATCATGATATGTAGAATAGCTCTTGTAGCCTAAAATATTAGAGAAAGTCATGAATCAGCGTCTACTTCTGCCATAAACTTATTACTCTTTGCCCGTTATTGTGGTATGGTTCTCTAACTCGCCTTCGAACATCCCGAAATTGGACATGGATTGGACATTTCTACCCACAACTTAGTCCCTCCATCAAGTTCCAATACAACTCGCGAACAGATTATAAGACCTCTTCTTCATCTCAAAAACCATCCCTGTTAATGGTGATGCCGTTACTTATTAGGGCTCGACTCGCGTCTACTCTCGAGTCTCACTCCTGCACAGCATTCACCTCAAACCCCCAATGTCCCACGACTTGTGGAACATTCAAGCCACTATATTTACGACCGAAAGATGATCATTCAAGACCATCACGTCAAGCAGTATGCAAGTTACTTGTTGGCTATTCCTCGACCGTGCACAGGCCAACCTAGCATGGATAGTTAGTAGCACCGACTTGCTTTTGCACCAACCTTGACATTTGGCGGAGGATGCAACGATGATTATCTAGGCCGCTATATTACTCTGCTCTATTATCAAGGTCGGTACAAAACAAAACCGATGCTACCGATTAGCTATACTAGTCGGCCCAAATTCTCAATTCGACTCCATCGGCTTCCAACCCGACAAGTAAATCATACTCGCTGCCCCCATTCGCGGCGGCGTTCTGAAATCTATATTCGAGGTGAGTATATTTTGCAATGTCCTACTACCTCTAGAACATTCAAGCCACTATAGTTACTACTGAACAATAATCACGAAGCTGCTCTTGTATCAAATGTTGAGCAAGTAAAGTCAAGTCATGATCGCTTCCCCCTTCCGCAGTCTCAAGCCCGAATCAACATCAGATCAATCTCGCCAGTACATACCTCCAGCTCTTTAATGTCCCACTAGATCTAGGACAATCAAACGCCAATCATCAAAGCCGAACAACACTCAATCAAAGATCCCGGCACCAAGTAATAAGCAACACCATAGGGAAAAACAAACTTGCTTCCACCTTTTCCGATCTCACAACCTCACACCATTTACCACAAACCTCTTAATGTTCCATTAGCTCTGAAATATTCAGACCTCTATATTCACACTGAACAATAACCATAAGCCTCCCTGGTATCGAAAAAATAAGCAACACCATAGGCAAAACATCCTCGCTTCCCCCTATCCCGATCTCTCCACAACACAAGACTCACCTCCCCCCCTCCAATATCCCACAAGCTCTACCACAATCACGCAGCACCATTCCCATTGCACCGAGCGGCGGCAATTATCACCCACCAGCAAAACTACCATACTCACAAACATTCCCTCATTCGTCGAAAAATTGGATTGACCTTCGACCTAACCTTCCCCCCCTCCCAATCCTCACTCCCCACAAAACCCACCCAATATCCCACTAGATCCGACACTATCAACACCCATCCCTATATCTACAACCAAACGATAACCATCCAAACCCTAGCACCAAACAGTAAGAACTATCTTCCGTACAAGACAATATTCTCGCGTCCCCCTTTCCCCCTTTCCCGTTCTTATTTTATAAATGAAATGACGACTACGTCGTGAGCAAGCTTTCTTTTGTACTAGTAGCTCTGGGATAATCGGACATATATGATCGAAGCTGAAGGATAATCGTTAGAGCATGCTGATATTATCAAGGAAGGAAGTCGAGTCAAGTCATGCCCGCTTCGGCCTCACAACTAAACCTCGAAAAGTTATCAATGTCCCATACACTCTGGCACAATCAGAAAATTCATAAGTAGATAGCTGAAACGCATCAGCCATTGATATGAAATCCCTTTCCTATCTATTGCCAAAACAACGGAAATTAATGAGGAGCAACACAAACGAACCCCCCACAAACCCAACCAGTACCCCTTCCAACTACCTATCTACCCATAAGACTTCACTTTTACCTCATCCCATCAACTCTCAGTCTCACATCACCACATCTCATGCCCTCACAACCCCATAAACAATATCAAAGAACAATTTCTCTTCATTCATCATATTCTCTACCTAACGTACCTAGCGTACTAAAATCCACCCACCATCGCTCATCAAATCAAAAGGAAATCAAAGCAAAAGGGAAAACAACGCGCTCGGATATCCGACTAAGAAAACCACATCACCGCTTTGACGTTCGACGTTCATATCTACCAATTTTGATTTGCATCCACATCAACAACCACAACTGATCCCAACCCCACTAAACCAAGACCATCGAGATGAAGAGGTAGAGAAGAGGCTTCGTTACGCTCAGCCTAATACTCAGCCTCCCCCTCCTCCGGATCAAAGCTATCAGCAGCAACCTCCTCATAATCCTTCTCCAACGCCGCAAGATCCTCCCTCGCCTCACTAAACTCACCCTCCTCCATTCCCTCCCCGACATACCAATGCACAAACGCGCGCTTCGAGTACATCAAATCGAACTTATGATCCAGCCTCGACCACGCCTCAGCGATCGCCGTCGTATTACTCAACATACTCACACTCCTATCAACGGAAGCCAAAGCGCCGTCGTTGGGGGAGGTGGAGGGGACGGAAACGGGTTTCTGGTAGTTGATGCCGAGCTTGAAACCGGTGGGACACCATTCGACGAGGTTGAATGAGGTTTTGGCTTTTAGGGAGGCGACGGCTGCGTTGCAGTCGCGTGGCACGACGTCGCCACGGTAGAGGAGGGCGACGGCCATGTATTTTCCGTTGCGGGGGTCGCAGACTACCATTTGGTTGTTGGGTTCGAAGCATCTGGGACGTTGGTGTCAGAAAAACATCCCAATTTTGAAAGAAAAGAACATTGGGGGATGGGAAGGAAGGAAGAACTTACTGAAGAGTCAAATCCTGCGTCTTGAAACTCTCGTGAGAACTCTTCGCAGCACTGATCACAGGCGCGTAACTGATCAACGGGTAATGAATTCTCGGGTACGGAACCAAGTTCGTCTGGAACTCATTCAAATCGACATTCAACGCGCCATCGAACCGCAAAGAACTCGTAATGGAGCTAACAACCTGCGCAATAAGCCTATTCAAATGCTCAAAGCTGGGTCTTGGAATATCCAAGTTACGACGACAGATATCATACACAGCCTCATTGTCAACGAGGAACGTACAATCGCTGTTCTCGATAGTGGAGTGAGTGGACAGGACAGCATTGTAGGGTTCCACGACAGCAGTGCTGACGCGGGGAGCGGGGTAGACGGCGAATTCGAGCTTGGATTTCTTGCCGTAGTCGGTGGAGAGGCGCTCGAGGAGGAGGGAGCCGAAGCCGGAGCCGGTGCCACCGCCGAAGGAGTGGAAGATTAGGAAGCCTTGGAGAGAGGAGCAGTTGTCCTGTTGCGGCGATTAACATCATCCATTCAATCCCATCATCTCAATCCCAAATCACAAATCACAAATCGAAAAAAGACTTGATAGTTGAGATGTAGGAAATGATAGGGAGGATACGCACCAAAACACGCCTAATCTTATCCAAAGTCCCATCCAAAATCTCCTTCCCAATCGTATAATGACCCCTCGCATAATTATTCGCCGCGTCCTCCTTACCGCTAATCAACAGCTCAGGATGAAACAAGCTGCGATAATCACCCGTGCGAATCTCATCAATAGGACTCGGATCCAAATCGACAAAGATGGAACGAGGAACATATTTGCCGCTGCCCGTCTCGGTGAAGACGGTGTCGAGCTCGCCCGAGTCGTGGAGTGCCGTTGCTTCGGGGTCGGGGCGACCGTCTTGCTTGAGGCCGTGCTCGAGGAGGTAGCTGGAAGGCTGGAAGTTAGCATCTTGTAAAGCTTAAGATCGCGGAGATAATTATTTTGCAAGGAGAGGGGAGGGGACGTACAGTTCCCAAGCGCTGTTCCCGAGCTGGGTGCCAGCCTGGCCGATATGGAGATGAAGAATCTACAGCAGACATAAACAAATCAGCTCTCGTCTCCTTTCCCCATTATTACGCGCCCGCAGCACGGATCTATCTCCGCAATATAAAAAACATACCTCGCCTCTAGTCATGATGAACTATTTTTCTTGGATTGCTGAAGGTGGTAGATGGGATGAACTCAATTGTGTGCAGCAAGGGCCAGTGCAGACAGAGCAAGAGAGCAATGTGCGTGCGGGTTGAGGTTCGTTCGGTGGGTGGATGTGCGTTTTGGATTTGTGGTGGGGGTTTAGCGCGCCTAATGCACGGTCGAGGGGTAACACCACACCGCCTTTTAATTCGCCCCTGATTCTCGGCTGTTGATGTGCAGCTTTGTTTATTTACCTGCGTCACGTGTAATAGGGCGATTGTCAAGTCAATTCGAATTCCAAGGATATATTCTCGTGCATAATTCAATAGATGAGGAAATAGATGTCACAAAATAAGGAGAAAAATTCATCAAAGTGGTCATTCATTCTCTCTGCAATTATGCCACCGCTATAATACACACTGTCGTGATCCAGTGGCAATGTGGTAAGCCTCGCGTATATATCATCCCAAAACGCCGTGTTATGACTTTTTAAAGCAAAGCAAGATCAAGCAACGTGCGGCCATAATAAAAACACGAATCCATCAATAGTTCAGCTCTCCTGATCCTCCACCAGCAACGGCATCAAGATCTTCATATGATTTGAGACTTCTGCCTTGAACAGCTTCTCGAGGTCCAACGGCAGCGCCACCAGCTGCACCGTCTCCCCATCTTCCTCCACCACTGCTCACTGCACCTCCGCGGCGAGAGCCAGGTGGAGGGCTGAGCCGACCAGTCTCTGAGCCCCAGCGTTGACCTCTTTGTTGTCGGTCATACGGTCCGGAGCGAACATTGCCCACGGCTCTACCACCACGTCTCATTGGACCACCTCGGCCATCTCCACCAGGCCATCCAAGTGGATTCTGGACGGCATGGCCTGCGAGGAATGGTGGAAAGTTTCCTGGTCCACCAAAACCTGGCATTTGAGGCATTCCGCCGATGCCGAAGTTTTGAAGGTTGAACCCACGAGGAGTACCGGCAGGCATGTGCCCATTGGCAGGCGGGAAATGACCGTTAGAATTGGCGTCTGATCTGGACGGCGCGATATGAGCTGGGTCCAAGACATAGGTGTTGATGAGATCAAACTATCAAATGTTAGCAATGGTCAGAAGATTCAGAATCAGTAAACTCACATCTTTCTTCAATCCCTCCAACCACTCAGGATGACGCTTCTCGACATGCTTCTTCCAGAAATGCTCCTCCTTGAACAGCTTCTGGCACTCCGGAACTCGGCATCTGAACTTGTGCTCATCTTCTTGCTTGACATACTTGGGAAGCTCGTCCTTCAGTGCATCCTCCGTTGGCTTGCCCCCAAGCTTTTTGACATCAACTGCTTCAGGCTCCAAAATCTGCATGATCTTATCTTCAAAAGTCTTGACCCAATTGAAAGCACGTTGAAGTTGCTGCTCTGCTTTAGAAACTGTTCCATTCCGTGGAAACTTTCGATCATCGCCAGGAGATATTGGGGCCTGTAGATCCATATCATCCGTCATGTTCGTGTCAGTTCTCCTCTTTCCGGGAAATGGTTCACCAGAGGCACTAGCTCGTGCAGCAGCTTTAGCAGAAGTTGTCAAAGTATTGCGCGGTCGACGAAGATGGCCACCAGGGCATTTTCGTGTAAGCTCATGAATTGAGTCGCTCTCAAAGACGCAGAAGAAACAGAAGTTGAAGACTCGGCGAAGATACTCGACCATGAGATCAAGTTGCTTCTTCTTGACAAGAAGGTCCTCATCATCGACTTCTTCATCCAAAGCACCTTCGTCTTCATCATCCTCCATCTCCTCGCCTTCTTCGCCTTCATCCATGGCTTCGTCAAGACCGAGAAAGTCACGAGACTTCTTCTCTTTCTTGACAGCGGGTGCGGTGACTGGAGGAAGCAGACGACCCTGATTTTTCAAATCTTCAACCCTCTCCTCAATCTTGAGAACAGCATTGAAATCCGAACCAAAGTCTTCCTCGAACTTTTGCACCAAGCGCTGAGCCAAATCTACGTCTTTGTCGATTCTCTCGGGCGCTGAAAATAGGTCCCATAGAGCCTTCTTCCTGGGCAGACTAGGTGGAACATGAACGCCGACGTGGCACGTGAAGTCTCCCCGAACCTCGTCCTTGACCGTCTTGCCGTTGATTGCCTCGAGAGCCTTATCAGCTGTGGATTGAGGGATCGGGTCAGCTATTTTAATGTCTCCTTCCTCGTCCTCATCCTTCATTTCGGAACGTTCAACGATAGGTGCAGTCTCAGGAGCAGGGTGAAGCATAACCCAGCCAATGCGATGATAACGCTTGCTTGGATTTGGATCACTCAAACTCAACCACTTGAATCCACCTTCATCTTCCCCTAGGTGCTCTTTGCAGAAGGCTTCCAGATTTTGGCGGCTGACATGAGGTGCAATCGTCTTGATGAGAAGAGTTGGCTGGAAAGCGTTCTCGTCCCGAATGTCACTGCCCTTTGACGGGACAAGATCTCCAACACCAAGAACCTCATTAGCCGCTGTCGTCTCGCCTTCTTCCTTCTCAACAACTCCACCAGCTCCATTACTCTCGCTCTTCGGGATGCCCTCCAACGAATATTCGTCAAAGGTTCCAGATTCCAGATCTTGCTCCCACTGACTGTAGTTTCCTCGTCTAAATTCGTTCAATTGACTTCGTAGCCCATCCCTAACCTCAGCATAATATCTCTCCTGAAACCACTGCTCGCCTTTGTGCTCCTGAACAAAATTTCGTGCCATCTTCGCCTGCAACTCTTCTTTGTATGCATCGTATGCGACCTGTATACGGGCCTTCTCCTTTTCGCGATCTTCTGGGTTGTCACGTCGAAGCGGTTCTCCACGTTTTCCAGTCCGCGCACGCTCACGCTCTTCCTTGATCTTCTCATTCGTGCGCCACCATTCTCCAAAGTATGAAAAGCCAACCTGGAAAGGCAACGAGGCTGGGTCTGCCAATGGGTTGACGGTGATTTGCGGGCCCGTATCTTGACCTGGCACGTATCGATCGATATTGGCTGGACCTGGTGATGGTGGTCGGCGGCGCTCATCACGATCACGGTCTCTAGGTCTGCCATAATCGTCTCTTGGGCGTCCTGACGGCTCGTAACGGTCTAATGCAACCGGAGAACGAGTTCGATCGCGGGGACGAGCGCGTCGGTCATTGCCTGTAGGACAAAGCGTAAGTATAACGCTTCAATTGAATTTGGATAATGAACTTTGCGCCGAACAATGCTTTGTGCAAAAATATGTGTAACGGGATCTCCAGCCCTGCAGCTGCATGCATTGCACCCCCGTAGAACGAGACCACGCATATCAAATAGAAAAAGCAAAAACATACCCGGAGACCGACCACGATAAAAGCTATCACGAGGTTCTGCCCTATCGGTCGCCCTGTAGCCATCATCGCGCCCGCCCCAGCTTGTCCTCTCGGGCGGGGATCTGGCGAGTGGTGGCTCTCTGTAGCCCTGGTACGCATCCATCTTGCTGGCGCTGTATGTTCGCTTGCGGCTCGGGCGCAGTTGCAGTTGCAGTTGCAGGTGAGGAAGCTGGCCAGGCGGACGGCCTGGTAGGACAATTGGTTTCTTTTTAGGAGGGGTATAGAGTAGCTGGCTCGGGGTTTGCTGCTTGTCAAGTGACACCGGAGGTTTGTGGGTGTGGTTGCTGGCGCTGCTCGGAGGAGATGACAACGGAGGGACTGCTGTTTGGCGCCATGATTGCTTGTCAGAGGATTGTTCAAAAAAGAGTGTGTAAAATGGTCATAAGTATGAATAAGAGGATTTGGACTGATTGATGAGCGCGAGCTGAAGTTGAGAAGTGCGGGCAGTAGAAAAGTGAGGTAGAAATGTTGGATCAACGGCTTAACGAGCGTATTTCTGGGTCTGAAACGACCGTAGAAGGCTGGTGAAGGGGAAGAATGATATGGATAAATGGGGGCAAGAACGGGCAGGAGCAGGTAGTGAAGTTTGTAAAAAGGATAGACGAACAAGATGATTGAGTGAAGATGGACACTCCTCGAGCAGATGAGGAGGAGAAGGAATGCTCTTCCAAGACGAAGTTGGAGAGATGAGGAGGAGGAGAGCCAGAGGAGGAATTCGGCAGCGGAGGAGGAGGAGGAGGAGTGGTGTCGAGCGCATGCGACGATTGCGCTGGGGCCATTATTGGCGGCTGCGGCTGGGCTGGGGGCCACTCTTTCGGACTCTTCCAACCACTGGCGCAAGGCAAGCGAAGGCGCGGCGGCGGAGTTGGGTTCGCGACTGCCCGAAGAGGAGTGGACGGAGGATGAAATATTGTGCGGTGATTGGCTGATGAAGATAATAAAACGGGGATAATTCTGACCAATGGTAAGCTTCCTTTTTAAAGTGTCAGGGGCGTTTGGGGAAAGGACGATCGCGATCCAATGGAATCAAGGCACAAGGCACAAGACACAAGAGGGGTGAAAGTGAAAGACGGCCCGCGCTGGGCTGATCTCCTTGCTTGATGAGACCACACCACAACTGGTGCAACACCTGAGCTTGCTTGTTGCTTCTCTCACTCTCACTCTCACTCTCACTCTCTCTCTTCTCATTCTTCAGCAAACGTTGTTCCTACAACGTCAACACCACCAAGAGAGAACGAAAGTGAGTGTTTACCTTTTTCTTTGTCCCTGCTGCAGCATCTGTGACCACTGATCTCCCAAGCTTCATGCATGAACAAGCGACGTCATCCGAAGTGGGGAGAGTATCAAGTCAATTAAAGCTGGACATCAACTACAACACCTGGGGCACCTCCTGGGGCACCTCCTACTTTTCAATCAGTTCAATTCACGTTCTCTCGTCATACATCCATCATCTAGCAAAAGCAACTAACAGCCCTCACGCAGATTCACGATCGCGAAAATGACAACCTTCATCCCCTCCCTCACCATCCCTGCCGCCGTCTTCGCCAACCCAGCAGCTTCCATCCTGCTGCCAATTGCACTCGGCTCCGCAGTTGGCTGGACTGTTTCTCGTAAGTCCTTCTCTTGCGTGAATGCATTTCCCCGGCCTGCGTTACACGACCTCCCTCCACATTCACGAAACTAACACCCTCTTCAGCAAAAGAAACCCAAAAAACCTACCTCGCTCTCAAGCAGCCACCCTACCGCCCACCACCCCAAGTCTTCGGCCCGGCATGGACTCTCCTCTATGGTCTGATGGGATATAGCGCCTACCGCGCCTATTCCGTCGGCATGTCGCCTTTCGCGAGCGCTGAGAAGCAGCTCCTCACGAAGCATGGAGCGACCCTTTATAGCATTCAGCTTGGGTTGAACTTGATTTGGATGCCGCTTTTCTTTTGGGCCAAGAGACCAATTGAAGCCACCGTTGATATTGTTGCTCTGACTGGTATGTTCCCCGTCTACTCTCAGCTTCTGCTTGTGACGAAGACATGCTAATTGTCACGAAACAGGCGTTACTGGCTACCTCACCTACATCTGGTCCCAAGTCGACACCATCTCCGGCCTCGCCCTCGTCCCCTACCTCGGCTGGTTGGGTTTCGCTACATACCTCAGTGCCGGTGTTGGATACTTGAACGACTGGAACACCGCGGACAAGGAAGTTGATTTCCCACCCAGCACCAAGGATACCAAGTACGTTGACGAGAAGGAGTAAATCGATCTTATCAAAGAGACTAGATTCTCAAGAGAACTAGAGTTTCTATGGGAGAGAGGAGCGTATTATTTCTCTAGTCGGGAGGTGTTTATGGTTTATGGGATAGGTGGGAGGGAAGGAATAGGAGCACACATGGCACACGATACCTACAAACAGACCCAGAAGTTTTCTTGCTTGTCATCTATCAGTTAAAGTGGTTCTAGTTTTGCAATCAATTCAGACCCTCTTCCAATGGAAACATCCTCTCAAATTTCGAATAATCCCAGATCCCGCGCTGATAAACAAGTAGTTCGTTCGACATCGAAATCTCAAGATGAACATTTCCCATTTCCATCTTTAGACCTACTATTTTGTCGCTACAATTGCTTCCCTACTCTCTACCTTCCTCACCATCCAAAACAAAACATTATATGGTCTCCTAGAAAACGACAATGCGCCAAAAGAAAGACAGACGAAGCATGAAAAACCTCTTACATCTCAATCCTTCAACTAACTTCTAGCCTCTCCAAAGTCCGCCACCGCCCGTCTTCGAGACATTATATAGGTAAGAAGGGAAACCTCAAAAGCTTATCGATAATTAAGAGACTGTTTTAATTGAAATATCACCTTGACCTTCGAGCCATCAAGCCTTGGGTGACGAGAAGACCGTAGTATATTTTTGGTCTAACATGTCTAACTTGCAATTAGGTGAGTGTTGCAGAAAGATTTATTCGGCACTACTTGTCTCAGGCCAAGTCTGACAAACGGTATTTAGGCCAGGAAGGAGATGCCGACACTTCCAAATCTCAGACTACCCAGACTGTGTCAAGTTATGGGGGCTTGCCACCAACACCCGATTCTTTAACGGCTAGAACCAGACGGGACAAAACAAAATCAGGTATCACTCGTTCCATAGACAATCCTTACAAGGACAGATCTGACATGCATATTACCTCAGAGGAAAAGAAGAAGAATGACGAAAAGAATCAGGCCAACAACCAGAAAGACAACGCCGAATCATCGTCACACTTCGCTGAGAGAAATGCCGAAGAGGCGAACAATCAAAATGGACAGTGGTGCGAGAAATGCGGGAAGAACGTGTTTAAAGGCGATCCTTGTGAAGGAAACGAATATCACCACTAGTTGTCAGAGTTCTGGCAGCTTCTGATGGGTAACATAGAGAATTTGGAATTTGTCACCAGCAATCAAAATATCACAATGTTCCTGGATATTTCTCGAATTCTCCACTTGTAGCATTTACGCTGTTCCTACTTATTACCAAACCAATGGCATTTCTCAACAATATTTTCAACATCTGGGATATTTCCGCTTATCAAAGGAGTGTGCCTGCTTATTAATACCAAAAAAATCTTCATCTACAAAGCGTTGGACGAGAGTATAGATAATGGGGCAAAATATTCACGTCGATCTCAAAATCATATTTCCAGCTATACCTCACGAATAGCGTCCCCTTTGCGGGGTTTGCACCCGTTCCGAAATGCGATTAATACTCGCGGGTTGTTGAAGTAGCAGAGAAACCGCTTACAGTTAGGCTACCGAGTAGGCGTAACGCCTGTACTTCAGAACACCGAGTCTTTTGGCGCTACTGTAACGAGAAACGAGACCTAGTCTATTATTATAGTAGATAAAGCCGAGAATATTGATCGTTCGGATTGACGGCAGAAGTTTCTGTCATATTCCAACGGACTATACCCAGTCAGTTATTAAATAAAATTGAAGTAGGCCTATACAAATCACTAGCGCAGTTGAGGCTCAATCAATCTCAATACTGTGTTAAAAGATTACTGCTTTGATAGATTCTTGTGTAACTAAAACTCTATTGGACAATCTGGTTTACTCTAGTCACTTCATTTCTTTTCAAAAGCAAGCTGTGAAGAGCATGAGATACCTAGGTAGCTTACACTAGCATTCACGAAATATCTTCAGCTACTGGAACCGACCAAACCTTAGCTAAGGTTTTCTCGCTCCCAATAGACATTGTTGACAGCCCAGTAGAAACGCTGCTGAAACGATCTTTGTCCTCTTTGTATTTGGCCTTGCAGCGAGCTACTTCCCCATCGTGATACTCGACGAGAAAGTCGAGGCTTGCGCTTCCCAGTATAACGGCGAGAGTGAACTCTACGTCTCGGAAGTTTTTTCCACCAAACGCTCCACGACGGCTTTTGGTCTCACGAACCAGCTTTCCTTTCCTGATTTCATATTCCAAAGTACAAAATTTATTCACCGCTGATTGCCTCGTTAGTCGACATGACGACAACAAGCTAGATAAACTTAGACTCACTGTCTGGGTCGAAACGCCGGGGTGGAGGGTCCCTGTCGCAAAACCAGAGCGCCTGGTAGAAATTTTGTTTGCTGCGACTCATAATATGCAGCCATCCAATTTGTACGTTTTCTGTCATTTCGCGTTCCCTTTTGATCCCCTCCTGCATTCTATCACCCTTTGATTCGAGATGCAAATTAGCACGGCAACTTCATTTGGGTTTCCATGGTCTTCTTACCTTCTCTATGAGCCAGTACATATGATCCTTGGCAACGTATTTGCCAGAATCATCGTAACCTCCATCAGCACTAGTGTGTATCCTCGCATCGAACTCCATATCCATACAAATTCCGTAGCTGTATCGAGCTATTCGACTTCTGACAGTAGGAGGAATACCCCTTGCAGCCGCGCTGGCAGAGTGTTCGAGACCCCACAAAACTGCACCTCGACAGACTGAAGACCAGCTAACTGCGTCAGCCCGACATCAAGGAATAGCTTATCGTTACCCACGCTTCTGTGTTTTGGATGACCTGGATGTCATCGTTTTTGATCTTCCGCGCGTTCTCGAGCCGATGGTGCAAGTACTTGCTAGCGCCGAAACCACCCACAAGGAGCACAGCCTGAGTCAACATCAGATCCCACAGTGTTGATCTTTCGACGTTTAATCATACCTTAACGCAGAGGTCATTTTCTTCCACCTCCTCGATCTGCCTTTCCACCAAATCTACGACCTGAGAACAGACGTGATCGAAAATTGTGCGTATGGATTGCCTGCAATTAGTGTGGAGTCAGTATTGGGAGTGACCGAAAGGATGAGTGTTCGCTTGATCCTACGCTGACAACATTACGCTCTCATCAATTATTTCCTCTTTGACATTGTCCTCAACGTCTCTCAACTCTACGGACCTCTTTTTCTCATCTTGGCCGCTAAAACTTCTTTTCACTTGCACATCAAAATCGAGCATCATTCTCTTCCTATGCTTCTCGTTGATTTTGGCATATTCTGCTTTACCAACCTTGAGTTTCACGAAATCTTCGAATCCCATGTCAATGTAAGCCGAACCACAAAGCGCTCCTATTGAAATTAGGGACGGTTCAAGAAGGCTGCAAGGATTCCTGATCTCACCGCTACCAGCTGCACATTCTTCAATCTCCAGCGGATCTACGCTCTTAATCCTGTAACTGATTAGATCCTGCCCACTCAGTCAGTACTCATGATTCATACTACTCCTCAAAATACTTACCACTGTCCCCCCACCGGCATCGCAAATAAGGTAAACATCATCTTTCTGCCAAGGAATTTAGCACGAATCCGCGCCGGTGTTACTATGCACAAACCGTGAGGGGTTCCCCTTTCTTCACTTTGTCCTTGAATTCGGCAAGAGCGGCTGCTTCAGGCTCACTAACGAGACTAATATCGCCCGGTATGCCTGCATCTTCCGCAGCTTGTCTGGTCAGCTCTTTTGCAGCATCACTCCACATTGCTGGAACTGTAATCACCACCTTGGGTGATTGGTTGTCATCGTCATCTTTGGGAATATGCTTCCGGATGTGCTCCAGAGCATACGACCAGAGCAGACGTAAGTAATCGGTCACTGCATCTTGTGCGGTCTTGCCCAGCTTCTCAAGATTCGCTTTGGAATCGATGACCTGCTCCGGAGTCTTCTCGTATTTATTCTCTGGCTCGAGCAAGATCTTGAACCAGCGCAAAGTAGATCCCTTGGTGACAGCAGCTTCGAATCCCCATGCAGCACCGGACTCGTTGTACGAAATGAGAGTTGGAACCTTGTCCGAGTTCGGATTGCTGTAATTGGCGGTGGGATTCTCCCAGTCTGTGATGAGGTTGACATGTTTGTTTCCTCGATTAAGTGCCCACGCAACTCCAGAATATCTTGCAGCAGTTAGTGCAGAACTCTTGAAACCAAAACTGCATTTATAGTAGGAATACGAACGTGGTTCCAAAATCGATCCCAACCACAATTTCAGAGAAAGCCATCGTGACAGTGCTGATAAGAATGAGGAGGATTAGCAGACAAACGGAGAAAAATGAAACCAATATAGCTGAATACCTGGGTTTCCTCCTCCGGCTTCACCCAGAGCAGAGCATCATCCTGTCAAAAGCACCACCGAAGCCACGGCAAGCCTCAACCGGGAAACACCGTCATGCACCCTTCAGCAGTTTAAAGCGGCATATAGCTGATCAATGCCCAAGCTTTACACGTAGGCATCCTAATCCATGCGTGTGCATGAGGCTTTTTCATCGGACCCAGTGAAGGTCGCATTGCCGTGGTGTAACCATAAGATGCCGTGTCCAAGGGTACGAATATCAGCTAGCGTCTTTATTTCGTTTTTCATTCTGCAGCCTCATCTCAACGAGGTCAGTTGCACCTTGCAGGCCAGAACGGTAACTGGCCAACTCCTAGATTGTTCACTTCGGTGTGGAAAACGTGTAAGCATTATTCAGGCTGGCTGGTGGCTTTCAGGCTATGACCATCCAGTCTACTGTCTCCAGCTCAATTGCCCGGGTAAACTTGCCTTGACAATAGCAAAGGATCCAAGGCCACGTGCATCTCATCATTCCCAAAGCAAGAGTGGCAGAAAAGTTTGAAGTGCATTCATCTGTCTTCAAAATTAGAAATCGGATTAAGCAACTGACGATAATGAATAACGAAACTACGCACAAAGACCTGCTGCTGAAAGGAAGAGGCCTCGAAGAAAAGTTATGTATGGTGGTTATCATGGGCGTAACAGGGGCTGGGAAAAGCCACTTTATCAACAAACTGGCTGGCAAAAAGATTACAGCGGAGGGAGACTCTCTTCACGCCTGTGCGTTTTTGACTTTATCTTTATTGAAAGAATTACTCCAACTAAAAATTTCTAGGCACTCAAGGCTGCGAATTGATTCCATTGGAAATTGGCGGGACCAAAGTACTTGTCATCGACACACCAGGGTTCGATGAGGCGAAACGATCCGACTCGGAAATCCTGACCGAGATTGCTCGACTACTCTCAGCACAATATCAATTAGGAGTTGAGCTGAAGGGTATAATCTACATCCACCGCATCACAGACATCCGGTACACGGGTTCGGCAGCCAAAACATTCGAGATATTTAGGAGGATCTGCGGGGATAAGCCCTTGGAGAATGTGTTACTGATTACCTCGCGGTGGACAAACGATATGGACGAAATGATGGGCTCTCAGAGAGAAGGGGAGTTGAAAGAGAATTTCTGGTCCTACATGCTGGATAAGGGTTCCAAAATGAGTAGGTTTTACGGCGACCATGACTCGGCTGTCATGCTGGTTAGCCAGCTTCTGATGAAGGACTCAGTTGTACTGGAGTTACAACATGACCTTGTCGACAATGGCAGGAAGCTTAGCGAAACTGCCGCAGGCGCTTATGTCAACGATGGCCTTGAAGAGTTGAAAACCGAGTATCGGCAAGGACTCTTGTCGCTGGACAAATTACGCGAGGAACTCTTGGAAAAGGACAGAGCTGCTAAGCGGAGGGTCCAGAAGGACCTGGAGAAGGAAAATGCACGTCTCGAGGAGACGGAAAAACAGCAGGTCAGTCTCCAACGACGAATCGGGGACGAGGTGCACGATGAAATTCGGGAAAAGACGAGCACGCAGATTCTTTCCAAAGTGCTGCCTACTGTGCTGGATATCTTAGGCGCTTTTGTTGGCATTCCACCTGGAGTTTTTTCCGCAGTTGGTGCTATAGTTGGATCTACTCTCAGCTCTTGGTTTCTCTCCGTTTGAATTAAACTTGGAATGTAACTTTTCGCTAGTATAATTCTCAGTCACTGCACTGCCAAGTATCATGAACTCAACGGTTCGTACACTACCTCCCGAGAAAACAACCAGAGTAACAACAGTTGACTCGGCTGCGCCGAGTTCTCCCTAGCTTTTTGGAACGCCCGGCAAGAGCCTTCTTTGGGACCAAGAGTGAGTGCACCTGACATTACTTTCTTCTCACAACGGTAAATATTGCCGAAGTCAATAATCTCCATGCAATACTGAGCTGACACGTATTCCATACGAAGTAATACATTGGCAGAGGTTTCAGCCATCAATCATCGTTTACTTCAGCCCCTATCGTTTGCCTCGAATCAATTTCATTTGATTCGTTTACAACGAGGCTATTGATATGCAGGCCATCGAAGGACAACCTACGATCGAAATTGTGAATAGACATTTCACAGCGTGAAAATTTTATACCGAGATCTTAGGATTTAAACGACTCCCGTCTCTCTGACTACGTATATCTAGAAACAAAATCTCGCTTTCTTATCACTTTGTAGTGCACATGGACTTTCAGCCTCAATCCGACTTCCATTCAGTAAATACCGAGCCTCACAACCGTAGAGCTGCGGTTGGTGCAGCGTTTTTGATATCTAGCCGGCCGACAATACAGAGTGCGCCCAAGACTACATGAGGCTGCGTTCTCAACTCGCTGCACTGCAACGCTGAGATATTGAGAATCACCGCCTGACGGAATTTATCATATTGGCATGGGCCGCCCGGCTTCGTAATTGGTTATGTAGAGCCTCAAGCTGAAAACACCGGGAAGGAAAGCGGGGGGTCCGTTCGCAAAAGTAGGAATTCGCGGGATTGAAAGCTCGCCGCCTTAACTGCCACTTTTTTCAGCTGCACGCTGTGCATGTCTGCAGCCCAAAGCGCGACTCGGCAAACATGATGGAGCTTCGACTAGAACCTCTGCTTCCCAACCGAATAAACAGTCCTACAAACTCATGGGCAATCCAGTAGTTTATTTCTTTTCTTCTCTAGCAACCATGATGAATCAGAAAGGAACTGCTCTCGATCAGGGAACCCAACGAGGAGGAGAGAGTTCTGCTACACAAAGAAACCAAGGGTTGCCCCAGGGGAACCAAGGAAAGGAAGACACTCAGGGCTTTGTAAACGGAGAGCAGAGTGATAAAAGTAGCGCAAAACAATCTTAATCACCCCAGAACCATCCGCTAATGAAATACATAGCCAAGGATAAACAGTCGCACCTTCTAAAGAGAAATATCAAACCAAGTGGTGGCTTCTTCAGCGTGAGCTCCCTCTTCTGCCTCCAAAGAGTCAATTAATGCTGATCACAACAAGCGATCCTCTCAATCCAGCAACACGTCTGCCGAGATATTTGAAAAGGAAGCTAGCGAGCGTTTAAGGTTGGCTAGGACTGTTGAGCGTCTGGAACGGGAGCTCGCCGAAGAGAAACTCACCAGTCAGAGACTGGAAAGAACGGTCGACAACATGCAACGGCACATTGACAGCACGGAACACATGCTGGGCGCGCAAGCTTCAGATGACAAGATTGTTGCAAGATTCGACGCCCTGATGGGCCGAATTCGGACGTGGTCGTGCGAGTTTACTCTAGACGTCCCTAACTCTGAATCTATTGTGCCCAGCCAAGAGAAATTGGACATTTATCATCAGGTCAACGCCTCATGCAGAACCTGGGAGGGACTGCAGATGGTATTAAAAGACAAGAAAAAAAGACGGCTTTTTGCAAGAGGGCTTGTCGCATATGTCATCAGCAATACCATTTTCCGCCGTCGGGACTCACTCAGCCCTCCACCTAGGATCCTCGAGTCGAAAGACTGTAAAAGGGAAGAATTCTGGCTTGAGGAACCATTAAGAGGATGTTTGTATTGGTTGGAGAGGAACCTTGATACTCCAGGTTTGTCGTGGGTCCCAGGTACATGCGCTCCGCTCACAATATTCAGGTGGCAAAATTGGTTATCAAGAATTCAACAACTGGAGAGCGCTCACTGTGGAGTTGTTGACAAGGGCAAAAGACGAGAAGGCAGGTATCCCACAGGACACTAATACTTATCTTCAAGTGCTCGAGGCTTTCGTTGTGGAGTTGATGGGACCCTGGGCGCCTCCAGTCTTGGATGATACTGGAGCTGGCTTCGAGAAATTGTCGGACATATTTAAAGAAGCGGTCGAGCTCTCTCAATTTCTCCGCCGTCAGCGTCCTTGCTGGAGAGTGCGTTTTCCTAGAATGCCTATTCCGGCTAAAGAGGAAATTACTGAAAACAAGATCATGCGACAACACTACGACATTAGTAAAATGCTGGATCGCCAGTTTGACTATCGCAAAGTCAGTAGTGACGGATTGAGCGAATTGTGTGTAGAATTCGTTTTGGCCCCTGGATTGTACAAGAGAGGAACACTTGAGGGGGATCATTTTGATACGGAGTCGATTGTCAAGAAAATTGAGGTCGTGGTATTATAGGGAGAAGCGGTAACGGTGCACGTGCCTAGCACACGTGATCTTAGGGCCAGCGCCACGGTCGCTTCTTTAGAGCCAAGATAGCTTCTATACTCTTCTTCTCTTTTCCGGTAGTAGAACGATGTCTTGGTGAGCGTTTAAACGGTTTCAAAATCTAATTTCAATGTATAAACAAAATCCCGAATTCGAACGTCGAAGTAAGGTCATTGTATATGCGGACTCTAGAGATAACCAAATTTTCCTCAGTCTGTGGTCGTATGTGATAGCCATTTTACTTATTTTTAGTTACATCCTTTTAGAGCGGGTAGTTCCCAACCCCAAATTACGCAGCCCGCCTGTCCTGTACTCCTATCTCCTACAAAACCCATCCTTTGCAGTTCCTCAAATGCGTTACTTGCTTCCTGATAACCCGATCCATCTTCAGCCCTCCATTCCATGACCCCAATACCCACACAGCTTATACCCCAACATCTTCGACGCCGCCGTCGCCACACTCGCAGCTAGCACCCAAACCACCAATTCCACAACAGTAACCAACATAATACTGCTAAAAATCAGCGTCCCAGCCGAATAATAAAACGCCCAAAACACCTGCACAATCCAGACCTGATCTCCGCCCGGAACACTATCAGCTGGCGCCACAACCGAGAGCGTCACCTTAGCCGTATTATCACTTTCCTCAAACCCCTCGGATTGCTGCTCTATAGAACTGGGCAACGAGTCATCCTTCTTGTTTCGATCCTGGTATCTAGTAGCGCCGACCTCGATCACAGAAGGCACGATAGCAGCGATGAACCAAAGGGCAATGAAAGCCGGGGCCGGACAACCGAGAGAAGAGCGTTTAGAGTAAAGCTCTATGACGACCAAAGCCCCATATGCAACCAACAGGTCAAATACCAGCACCACAAGCAAAACATTCGACTGCCAGCTCTTCTGAAATCGGAGTCCGTATTTAATCTTCTCACTCGTCACCGTAGGATTCAACCCCAGCGCTCTCACCACCGTCTCAATATACCAAGGCTGCTGTCGCGGTACAGCCGCAATACGTCGTTGTGGCCACGCTATGTCTTTGAGAATTAAGGGGATCAAACCCATTACGAGAGCGGTGGCAGAGTACTGCTGCTTGCGGACATCGGGCGCTTGCGCGAAGGAACAGTCGGCGTACCACCAGCAGGCTAGGTTGTGGACGCTGTGGCTGTCGCTGATCCCGAAGCCGCTGGTTACGTTTGGCCAGGCTTTGAACCAGGGCGTGAAGGGGCTGTAGAGGAGGGTGTTGTTGACACAAAGCTCGGATGAGTCGACGGCGAGAACGGGGGAGGAGAGGAGGGTGATGAGGGTTGTGGTGAGGATGGTTGGGATGGAGGGAAGCATTTTGGTGGTTTTGAAGGGAGTTTTGGGCGATAAAGTTCAGGAAATGATCGTACTTCAACAGGAAGAGTGGGACGTCAATGGAGGAGAGCTTTTGAAGACGATTGTTCTGGGGGTCTGACTCCAGATATACCTGAACTTATGGCCCCCACGAATCCTCTCACTGAGAGACCGGGCCGCGCCTGACGCACGCGACACAAACAAGGGGATCTAGTCTATTGGACATGTTTTAGGAATCGGGTGTAGGAGCTGCTGACCGCCTTCCAATCCGTTGCGGCAGGTGCTGGAGGGTGCTCAAATGGGGCCCAAACTCTCATCGCCAACTCACTCACCGGCTCACTTTCAACAACCACCTTGATCAGGGTGCCAATCAACAATCAGTTTCAATGTACTGTAAAGAGATGATAAAATGCGCATTTCAAAGGCCAAGAAAACAAAAAAAATGTTATGTAAAAACAAATCGCTATAATTGAACAAAACATTTTCATCGCGGCTCCAAATTAACCATCAGGTAAACTCCAGGGCAACATGAGAAACGCAGAAGGCACGCGACCAAGCCGCAGCGTAACCCCCTAGCAATGATAACATCATTGGTCGAAAGTAGCCACAGGATCCCACAAGAAGGACACGGCACGGGAGGGACCTACCCTCCCGTATAAATTCTGTAGGTCCGGACAGCGCTACTGTAGGTGTTTAGCGTGGAATTCTCGTCCTGGCAGAAACTCCCATGTTATATTGAGGAGAATACCCAGAATATAGTGGGGCAAAATGCGCCACTAAGGCGTCCGAGAGCTTTTGGGCCACTCATAGCGCTGTCCGGATGTACAGAGTTCACACGGTAGAATCATCGGCCCGTTCGCGGTGGGGGCTGGGTCCCGTTACATCTTCCTTCGAGGAACGGACTCATGCAATATGAGTATTGTAAATCCCTGAATCCCTCATTTCCTCAAGCCTCATACGAAGAAAAAAGAAAAAAGAAAAAACAGATTCTTGGACGTGAAAACGATGCTGCTCTTCAGATGAGGTGGTTGATGTCGCTCATTTAAAGTTCCAGGGGCTCTGCGGGAGAACCTCTTCGCTAAGCAGCCGCTAAACCTCCAGGCCCAGGTTCAATCCTTCATGCAAAGAAATCGAGCTAAGAATAGACTTTAAGAGCGCAATGTCTTTTGCGTATAAAAAGTCAACTCTGCACATTTAGCATGGAAAAAAAGTTTAGCAAAAACGTCGCTCGTAAAGACTCTTGTCTATCCTACCGCTGATGACCGGATATCGTTCTCGATGCTCTATACAATCCCCATCCCAAACCGAAACCGCTTGTCTTTTTTTTCAAAGACCCATGGTCACAGTGCCATGCCATCCCAAACCTCTCATACCCCTTTTACCAATCATTTCTCAGCTTCGGGCTCTCGGCGTCAAGACCTCACATCTACTCAGCAAGCACCATCCTCAACATAGCCAAAAAGCTCTCTTTCAACCTATCAACCTCAACCACAACCGGCTTAACCGGCTCCCCCGCAGTCCTCCTCAAATGATCCTGCTTCCGCGCCCTACGCTTCCTCTCTGCCTCAATAGGATCCAGCTCATCATCCGCCTCATCTTCATCACTACTCTCCTCACTCTCGTCATAATTAATTTCCTGTAAATCCATCTGATCCAGCCCGAAATCCGAGCTCTTGAATGCTACCCCCCCGGGCACAGTTTCCACATTCAGACCTACTCCCTCAGCGGCCATCTTCTGACGCGTCTTATCTTGGTGCCATTTCTTGCGTGCTTCTTGCCAGGAAATGAGTTGGTCGATTTCGCTAATTGCGAGGTCTTTGTCGAGTTGCTTTACGGAGACGGCGCCGGCGACGAGGGCGTTGATGTCGAGTTTTCCGGCTTTGGGTCCTTGGCGGAGGAATTCGAGGATTCCTTCGATCCAGCCCATTAGTTGGCCGAAGAGACCATTGTCGTGGGTGTGGACTTCGTGGACGAATTTGTAGAAATTATGTTCGTGGCGTTGGCAGAGGTCGATGAAGGCTTGGACTGTTTGGTTGGGGTCTGCGGAGACGTCTTGTTCGCGGCATTTGTCGACGACCTGAGATTTGTCAGTGGGAGGTTACGTAGAGAGGTGTTGGGAAATTACTTGGATCATGTCGTCGATGAAGACGGCGAAGTCTGTGACGCTGTTGTAAACATTTGCTGATTTGTAGACGCGGACTAAGGGCTCGTAGAAGATGGTGAACAAGTCTCGGAGTAGCTGTAACGTGACAGGCTCTTCGATCATGCTCAGCATCATCGACTTGTCTCTTTGCCGCGTATACAACTTCAGAAGTTGCTTCAGGTATGAGAACAGCTGTGCTCCTTGCTTCATCTCCTCATCGACATTGTCTACCGCATTGTTCCATGCTACCCAGGCGTTATAGATTTTGCCTATTTGCTCAGAGTTCAATGCAGGCCCAGTATCTTCTGATCTAAGAATGGCAACGATCAAGTCGACGTTCTCTGTATCAGATTCTGTCCGAATGGCATTCTTGATTTCTTCGGAAGCATCCGTGAAGTTCTTCAACTTCTCGCAGAAGATTGGTTCTCCAACCTTGTTCACCAAAGCATCGATAGATTTCTGGAAACTCCTGATACCATCGTTGAGTGTAAGTGAGAATATCCTTTGCATCAGTGATCTTGCACCAAAAGGTTGCGCCAAGAAGATATCCAGTATGCTGGACATGACAGCAGCTGGATTGGCTATCCGGATAGCATTCTTGATGATCGTATAAGGAATCATAGAATGAATCTTCTTTGCTTGAGCAAAGAGCTCCGGTGAGTTGTCCTCGGCCAAGAACAAATGGTAAATAGTAGCAGCAACCTCGATCCGTAACCATTCCGCGAACTTCTGGTATTGTACACTCAGATCCTGGATCGTCGGCTTGTCTTTGATTTCCTTGAAAAGCTTAGTGAGACCATTACTCTCAACAATATCTCGACGGAATCTGCTTCTAGTTAGCTGGCGATCATTAAATATTCATCGATACGTACTGCTCCATATACACATCAAGCTCTGCAGCACGCTTCCTAGCGATCTCATAGAAACGCTTTTGCTCTTCAACTCTCTTCTCATCCATAGCTTTTCGGCGCGTGATATCCTCCACATCTGCATCTGTTGGTGTAATCGGGTCATTCGTTAAGAAATCTTGCATAGCTCTAGTGCTGGCAATTTGAGGGTTCGAAAGAAGTGTTCGGAGGAAGGCTCTGAGAGATATTCGTTGATTTTCACGCCATAATGTAATTGGCTCAGTTTCAGGTGGGACAACTGCGGGGGTTGCGGGAGGCGTTGGTCTTCCGTCTACAGAAGGTCTGGGAGAACTTCTGCCAAATGAAGTTTTGGAAGGGCTCCGACGATGATCTGCATTGGAAGTTAGTACATGTGCGGGCCAATTGAGGGTTTATAATACCTCGAATAGAGAGACCCTTTATATTGGGATCAAGGTTCATTGTTCCCATGGTACTAACAGAGGATACCGAGGAGGCATCGTCATCATTACCACCAGTAACGGCACTTAATAAATTTGATGCCGTCGAGCTTTGCTTGTTCTTCCTTGGCATAGGTGGGAGGACCTTCCCTGGCAGTTCCGTCCGTAACTTGTTGTGAAGCCTCTTGAAATCTCCATACCGTCTTCCAATAAAGAACTCCAGCTCGTTCTTCCTTTTAACTCTAAGTATAAATTCCTAAATAGAATTAGTAAATGCTCCAAAGGTGTCTCCAGTAGACTTACCGCATGCTTGTGGTATCTAATATTCCTCTTGACCGAAGTAGTCCTAACACCCGCAACATTGACGTCCCAGCCATTCATATAATGACCCTCCGGCAGCGTCGAAAGAACACCATGATCAATAGCCCCTGCATCTACAACCTCCAGTTCCGAAAACCGTATGCGTTCCTCATATCCACTCGCCGTAGGAATGCCCGAAACCATCATCAACTCTACCAATTTCTGCGCCTTTATAGAAAGCTTCCTGCGCTTCGTTTCTTCCAGTCTATCTTCGGAGGAAGAAATGTTCTTGCTTGCAAACGATTGTAAAAACTGCCCTGTCCATTAGCCAAATATCCCCCCATCTCCTGGTAGGTTTGAAGACTCACCACCTGCAATTTATCCTGCCAAAACTCCTTCTCCTTCGCCTTATCCAAGAACGGAAACTCGCGTACATGATGCACAAAAATATACCTCAGAATCGGCAGATCAGAGTCCAGCGGGCTCACTTCCCCGAAATCCGACTTGAAAGGCGCGCCGAATCGTTGGAGAGCGGTAGGGGAATTGAGCTCGGTGATTTCGAATTTGACTTGCTGGGATATGAGTTCGCGTTTGAGATCTAGAATGGGAGAGAGGAATTGTCAGCACGGATACGGAGAATGAGATTTTTCGTTTTCTTCATACAATGTTCTTGTTTTCCTGTCAGCGCTTGGGCGTCTCGGTCTGGCTTGTCTGTAGGAGGCGGTACTGGGACCGCGGAGCCGTTGGAGGCCATAGTTGTCGTTGGGGGAGAAGGGTCGTCTTGTCACTGTCTTTTCTGGAACAGAATACTGATGGTACTCTCGCGGAGAGCAGTCAGATCTGCTGGTGATGCAGAGAAAGCTCTGCTTGGGTCTAGAAGGCGGCTTGCGTACGGCAGCTCGTAGCTGCTTATGCTGTACGGTGCAAAGACGCGGCGTTTAGCGGGGTATTGCAGGCGGGCTGAGGGGTTTTATGTCTGTTACTTGTTGGAATGAACGTCGGTGACTAATAACATGAAAATGTGAATGTAAAAGGGTATTGAAAAAAGACTGAAGAAAGAGATGGGCATGGCACTTTGTTCGTTTACTAAGACTCGAATATGAGGGTCACAGGCAAAAACGATGCTGCAGAGCATTGCGAGACGAGAAGGGGCTTGTGATGATTTCGACAGGGATCCATGGTGGGAGATCGTCATCGGCTGCGAATCACTTTTGCCTCGATTCGGCGCTCGCAATGGGGAATCACCGACCTGAAACCTTACTCCGCGCAATTTTTGTGGCTAAGCATTGAAATATATAAATTTTTTCATAATATTCTTCGTCCGGAGTCTTAATATTGTCTTTTATATTAGGATTTAGAAGGTATCTCAACTTTCGAGATGTTCATCGGAGGATTTTCAACCTCCGATACAAGGTGATGCCAAGTTCACAGCCTACCTCCTCTGTTCGAAATCCCTAGGCGCCCAGCTCTAGTATAACAAATGACTATTCAAGCCCCGCTGTATTTTCAGCTCCAAGAGCTGACGAAGAAACTACTCGGCATGGTATCCGCTAATCGCCGCAAAACAATAATAATACACCAATTCATAACTCATCAAAGATCCTCAGCCTCGGATCGTCCTCTAACTCTTCCCCATCCCTTTCCTTTAGTCCTTCCCAAGCATCAATAGTCTTTCTCGTCAGATTGATCGTCTCGTTCCCAATTTGTTCCAGACTCGGTATCTTCTCCGCCAAGCTCGAAGCATTCATACCGTCCGGCAGATGAGGATGAGATCGCGCAGGAGTATTCCGGAATACTACCAACGCAATGAAAATAACCAGAACTATCGACATAAGCGTCCACAGCACCCGTAGCCGTTTGCGTGTTTTCTCTTGCCATTCGAACTCTGCTTTCTCCCAGCCTTCTACCCGCTCCCTGACCACATCTACTCTGCCCCCAAGAATCTTGATCTTATCCCGTCCCTGCACAATGCGTGCTTGTAAATCCGTAATTCTCTTTTCCTGCTCCTCGAAGCCTTGGAACCCGTCAAGTTGAGCCTGTATATCACCCACAAGCTCCTCACTCTCGCTCTTGAACTCCTCATTCAACTCCTTCGTCAGGCCAGCTAACTCCTTGAGAGATGAAATTGTGTTCTGCAGCACACTAAGCTTTTCGAGAACCGAGTAATACGTGTTATCCAGGCGTCTGGTGGTGTTGTTCGATAGTGTATTGAGGGACATCAACGCGTTACGCAGTTCCCTGTATCCATTCACGAATTAGCACAAGTTCCCAACTCCTTTCAAACAAAATTGAACAGGAAACAAGAGAAGAGAAAGCACAAACCCAGCCCTCTGAATGCCCCTCTCCCTCTCCCTCTCCACCTCCACATCCCCCACCTCCCTCCTCCCCCCATCCTCCAAGTGTCCCTCCTGAGCCTGCCTCTCAAACACACTCCCCCTCCGACTCACATCCCGACTCTCATTCGGCTCGCTCCTGCTAACATTCGTCTGCAGATTCGGCGCCGCGCTTTGGGGCACATCCGCGAGTTTCTCTTTGTGGCTGCGGTGGAGATGTGGATGGTGGTGTCGGTGGTGTTTTGTGCCAAGTTCGCTGATGGAGCGCGTTACTTGGTGACGTGTGGGACGGGTTGAGGGTTCGTGGATTGGGAAGGGGGTGCTCATTTTCTGGGTGTGAGGGTTGGAGTTGTGGTTTGGAGATTGATGGGGGTTGATGGAGCTTGTAGGGCGGGGTGAAGGGACAGGGGTGGCAGAATTCATGTGAAGGCGCTTTCTATAGAATTTTTTTATAGAGTCCATTTTTGAGGAACACTGAGGACGATTTTGTTTATTAATTTTGTTCTTGAAAATATTTGGCTGGGTTGTAGATTTGGGGTACTGTCTTGTGTGAAGACTTTGGCTTGTGGAAGTGTTCTTGTAGTGAATGCTGTGATTGCCGTGAATCATATTCCTTCAGTCACAACCGAAGCCCTTCATGTGCATTCTGAAGGATACAATAGATTGCAAGAGACTCAGATCTTGTTTTCCACACTTTCTCGTGGCCCAAACACATGTATTGGTTTGTGTATTCGATCACTGAGCAAGACAACTCAAACCACCAAACCAACGCCCATTTTCCATACCCAAACGCCAGCAATGCTCTGAAATCTCTTCAACAAATAGCGGCATCATGATTTCAACATCTTGTTCCTCTTTTCCTTGCGCTTTAACCGTTCAACTCGCTTGCGGTGCATCGTCTCGGCCAACTTCTCATATCTAGCCTTCTCTTCCTTTGCAGCACGTTTCTCCTTGAGCGCTGTTATCCTCCTCTGCAGTATCGTCAGTCCGTATGTAGGCATAAAGAATACCATCCAGAACGTACCTGTCTCTCAGCCTCCTTCTCCTCCTTCATTTCCTTCTCCTTGGCCTTCACTGCCGCCATGGCTATCCGCTCTGCTTGACGCTTCTCATATGTAGAGTTGCCGGCCTTGGGTCGGAAAGCCGCCTTTGGTTCGTGCCATTGTTTGCCTGTGCGATGATTAGAACGAGGTTTGTGGAATAGAAATATGGTTAAACAAACCATTCTTGCGCATGCCCTGTGGTGGGGCAGTTGCGCTTTGACTCGTCGAAGCAGCAGCAGCTACCTCTGTAGACATAATGACGAGCTTCGGAGCAATATCTGACAACTTTTGAAGTTTCCGTGGGAAAGTTGCGCGAGGAGAGGGGCTGCTGTCAGAATTGGCTCCACATAAGAAAAAAAAAGTAGCGGATCTGATAAGATTTGGCAGATAAAGCATCTTGGCATGGATCATCAGATCCACCGTCAGCCCACTAGTGCTCCACGATCCGGAACGGGCAAAATTTAACTCGAGGCATTTTTTGCACAGAATGTCACTCAGTTACTTCATAAATCCCCACAGTCAACGCAGAGACGCATACAGTGACATCTCACCGCGTACGAGAGAGAAGTAGCTCCGAGTAATAGACTGTTGCGGGGTTTCCTACAAAAACACCTCATCTTCCTACCTTTGACCGCTCCCCTCGAAATGCTTCCTCGATAGCGGCCCGCCACTTTTTAGAGCCCACGATACTCCAATTTTTTTTTCTTCCCACCGCAACACCTTGGCAAGTGGACTGGACTGCGTCCTGATGGGCTTCTGAAAAGAGCAAGAAGAGCACCTTCCGCCTTCTTGCTTTCTTGCTTTCTTGATTTCTTCCAAGCCGCCTCGTCAACGTGCTTGGATCTCCTTTTACCGGCTGTCGATCCCCCTCGTTACCTGCATTCTATACTACGCATTACGCCCAACGTTACACTGTTGGTCCGAAATCGCAGCTCAGGTATTCAGGAACGAATACTTATCTGTGCCATTTCTACCTTTCACGGGAATCGACTTCGTGAAACATTCAACAACATAGTCGAAAACTTTGTACCCCACTACGATCGACCGCGAAACACACAAGAGTCAGTATTTCGACAGCAACCACAAACATGGCAGCAGCGACAAAACCAGACTTTGCCTCCGAACCTCCTCCTACTCTGTCCGTCAAAAGCAAAGAAGCCATAGTTGACGCCATGGAGGACATTGTGTTTGGTTCTGTAAGTCTCCTCTACCCTCTATGACGTTGCCCCTATCAATTCCAATTTCCTTCTAACAATCTTCTAGATAGCAGGCATAGCAGGGAAATACATCGAATACCCCTTCGACACCGTCAAAGTCCGCCTCCAATCTCAACCCGACCACCTTCCCCTCCGTTACACCGGTCCCCTCGACTGTTTCCGCCAATCGATTGCCTCAGACGGTCTCCGCGGCCTCTACCGCGGCATCAGCGCTCCCCTCGTAGGAGCAGCACTCGAGACATCCTCTCTATTCTTCTGGGAGCGCGTTGGTCGCGAGTCCCTCTACTTCGCCAACGTCTACTCCCGCGATACGCCACTACCACTCAGCGCACTCTGGCTCACAGGAGCAATAAGCGGCGCATTCACAAGTCTAGTCCTCACGCCCGTGGAGTTGGTGAAATGCAGGATTCAAGTACCAGGAACCGCTCAAAACCGGAAGCCCTTGGAAGTAATGCGAGAAGTATGGCGGACTGAAGGCTTAAGGGCGTTTTGGAAGGGTCAACTCGGTACTTTGATTCGAGAGACTGGAGGGTGCGCCGCTTGGTTTGGTTCTAAAGAAACCGTCACATTGCTCTTCCGAAAGCTTAATACTGCGAACTCGCCCAAATCCACTTCCATTTCTCCAACCACCAAAACAGGAGATTTGATGCCCCTACCGCTCTGGCAACAAGCTCTTGCGGGTGCTTCGGCAGGAATGTCGTACAATTTCCTCTTCTTTCCTGCTGATACGATCAAAAGTCGTATGCAGACAGCTACTTCTACCAGCGGACAGCAGATGAAGTTTTGGAGCGAGGGAAAGGCGATTTGGAGGCAATATGGTCTCAGGGGTTTATATCGGGGCTGTGGGATTACAGTTGCGAGGAGCGCGCCGAGTAGTGCGTTTATTTTTATCATTTTTGATGCGTTGAAGGGGAAGTTTCATACGGGTCCATAGCATGAGGCTACTTTGAAGGAGCCTTGTGATGGGTCTTGGGACAAGAGAAGGCAAGGGAAATCTGAAGCATAGATCAGCGTTTGCATTTACTGGGCGGCGTTATAGATATAGAAGACGGCTGGGTTCTTTATCCGGGTATGGAAATGCATACGAGGCGTACAGGGATCTCGAAGTAGATGGGTGGTTTGGATAGATGGCTTTGGTTTGCCATACAACAGAATCTGGATTCAGTAATGAATGCAATTGACAGATGCTAATCGACACTGAGTTCAAAATCATTCGAAATTGATAATGACATCTCGATGAAACTCAGACTAGATACTTCTATTTCTATATATTTTTCATACCTGCCCCGTATATACACCCATGAACCCAATTCTCAAAGCGACCTAGTATCAAAACCCGCCTTATCTTCCAAAATCTCTCCCTCTCTTCTCACCCTAATATAATCCTAAACCCAATCTTTAACTTCAGTCAAGTATCTCAATTTTTTGTAATCATTTACAATACAATATAGCGTCACCAAATCCTCGTATTCATGGCTACCACACAGTATATCCAAGTGTCTCGTTGAGAGAAACCGAGAGTAGAGATTTGGATGCAATAAGAAACTAGAAAAATTGCCAAGGGACTATGTTTTCCTTCTTCTTGTAGCAAGTGGACTACCCTTGCTACTGCTCTCCTTCAGAGCCTTTTTCAACGGACTACGAATAATATTGCAAATTCTACGAGGATACTTCCTAGGTGGTTTCGTAGGGTAAAGTGGTACTCCGCAAAGTCGGGGCTCGAATTTTGAAGGCAATTCATATGAAATGAGAACATATGCACTCCCTCATTTAATCAGACTAGTAAGCCCTATTAATATATGCAAGCACGAGCTCCTCTTTCTCCAACTCCTCATCTCGAGCCTCAATATCCAGCTCTGACTTATTAAGCAGTAGTTCTGGCTGCAACTAATGTGTGACAGGCCCAAACCAGCCACAAAGCCTAAGCATAGCCTCACCTTCCCTAATAATATAGTATGCTCCCGCTTTGGGAGCAACATTTTCTTTTCACAACACTAAGAAGCACACGGGCTGCACCTAGTAGTCAGCTCTGTTCAAAGACGTGTTTGATGTTGAGTGGTCATGACGGATGCCTGCATATTGCACGTGAAGAAGTTTCTAACTGCTCAGCCCATCAACAGCACATTTGGACGTTCGTACTCCAAGACACAATGGTGCCAAAAATTATGATACCGTGCAGGTTCTTTGCTCAAGGCTCCTGTCGAAACGGCGAATTTTGCAGCTTCATTCATGAAAAGGTCATACCATCTCCTCAGGTCTTCCCGGATTCCCGCGCAAAGGTTCCGTGCAGGTTTCTCTCGCGTCCTGGAGGTTGTCAAAAGGACTCTTGCCCATATCTTCATGCTTCAGATGGCTCTAAATCGAGCATGAGCAGCAATCAGATCTCCGAAGCCAAAGAAGAGAAGGTGATTAGCCCTTTTTTCTTCTTTTACTCGTATATCAATTGACGAAACCGATAGGACGAGGAGCAAGACGATGATTTTATTCGAACTCTATTCGGGGCATCAGTCCACTTCAACCAATTTGGCCATGTCATCAAAGTGTCTCTCCCGGCAGACTTCTCTCTGGTATGCATTACGGGCCTTCCGCTGGGAACCACCCCCGCCGGGACGCTCGAGATCCTTCGAGCCTTAGATTTTGACTTGAGCATCGACTGTATTCGAATTCCTAGTCACGATACGCTGTCAGATATCAAGGCGATGGTGAAAGTGGAAGACCCATTATTTGCAAAGAGATTGAGTATTCGACTGAAGGAACTGAAGTCTCCCCTTAGCGCAACACCGGTACGGATTGACACCAGAGGGGCGAATTGCAGAAAAGTCTACATTTCCTGGCACAAGGCGACTAAAAGCGCATGGCTTAATTTTGGAAATAGCGATATAGCAAATAGGGTCGCGCAAAAGTTCAATGAAGGGAGATATAGAGGCCTCGGTCAATCCGTCAGATCTTCCACTGCAACCAGAAGTTTGAGTAGAGGCACGAAGAACAACCCTGTAGCCTGGACTATTGTATTGAGCAATGTACTACACGATATGAAATCCCAAGATATCGAAAGAGCCATCGGCACTCTCTATGACAAGCCACGCCACATCGAGTTAGGACACGTTAGTTACCACGCCTCCGAAGCGGATGTCAGTGTCGATGTTCGATCCCACCTGGAGGAGTACGGCCCGCTTGAGAATTTCTATCTTGCGCCCGCGTCAAAAGGTAAAAGAGCAAAAGCAACAGCCTGGTTTCAAGATGACGCCGACGCCAAATCCGCATGCTCACTCAATAACAAGGCACTTGATATGCTTGGAGGCGGCAAACTCACCGTCACACTGGTTCAATCCGCTAAAATAAAAGCCCCCACGTCTGTATACCTCGCTTCAAGGAGCAAAATCGACGAATTGAACAAGACATGGAAAGAACAACATCTCGAGTTTCGTCTTTACCAAGACACCTTCCGCCAGTATACAACCATGAAAGTTGAGGGTACAAACGTTAAAGACTTGGCTGATGCACGCAACAAACTTGAAGATATTTTGAACGGGGCTGTCTTGAAGGTTGACGAGAACGCATTGTGGGACACAGCACTCGGAACCAACAGCAAGGAGTACATGAAGCTCAAGTCAATCGCAGACGAATTCCATATCGTCATCATCAGAGACAAATTACTGCGCCAGCTCCGGTTCTACGGGCCCTCTGAAAAATCCCAGCATGTGATTGATCGAATAACTGCCATGCTTGAAGAAAAAGCTTGTTCGAGTTACGAAATAGAACTTCAGCCTCTCCAGTTCTCTTGGACGATCCGCGGCGGGTTCAAAATCATTGAAAAGGCATTGGGCAAGAACGTTGCCATTTTCAATGTGGTTTTGAGGAAAATCACAATCAATGGGACACAAGAACAGTACGACACAGCTTTGGCGATGATAGAAGGCAGGCATGCTGTCCCACTTCCTTCCCCTTCAGATAATTCCTCTAAAGTTGAAGGAGACTGTTCAATCTGCTGGTGCGAAGCCGACAACCCCATCAAAACGTTGTGCAAACACACATACTGCCTTGAGTGTTTCGAGGAATGCTGTAGATCTGCTGCATCGACCAGCCAAGCTGAATTGCAGATCAAATGCCAGGGCGACGGAGGAACTTGCTCCACAGTCTTCACCCTGCAGGAGGTGAAGGACCACGTCTCGTCATTCGTCTTTGAAATCATACTGAAGTCAACCTTCGAAGAATACATTAAACGCAACCCACAAACTTTTCGCTACTGTCCGACTCCAGACTGCGGCTATATCTACCGCTGTAGTACAACATCAAAGTCAAGGCCCCCAGCATATGCGTGTCCACATTGCTTTGAATCACTTTGTACCTCATGCCATTCGCGACATGGCCATTACACTTGTGCCGAATATAAAGACATTGAATCGGGAGGGTATGAGGCACTCGCAAAATTGAAGAGAGAACTTAACATAAAAGATTGTCCGAAATGCACCACGCCAATGGAAAAGACGGAGGGATGCAATCACATGAGGTGTTCGGGATGCAAAGTGCATATCTGCTGGCAGTGTATGGCAGTCTTCGCCACAAGTGAACCTTGCTATGAGCATATGAGACGAGTTCATGGCGGCATAGGTCTGGGACTTGAGCAGTTCATGTATTAGGAATTTGGACTGCCGGAGAGGCTTGAATGCATTGGGTATTGGGTATTGGCTAATGCTATTGCCCTTGATTTATTTCAACACTTTAAATTGGTCTCTTGACATATCTACCCAGAAGTAGAGGTGTTAGATTGATAGTTTACAGGTTCAGTATCGTAACCTAGGGGGTGGCATGTGCCCCCCACTGCGTCCCACTCAATGGCATGACGAAATGATAAATCTGCACAACACCTCACTAGCTATCCTTCAAAACCGCATTATTGATTACGCATCGCCCCCTGACGTCGAAGTATATCCCGGCGTCAGCTCCCTCTCCAATATTCGCACCCCATCGGGCAATTCTGCATCTCTCTGCTCTCAGGTCAAAATCCAGACGACGGCTTACGTCTCTTTCAGCGTGCTGGGTCCGCTGGCAATATTCATCGTATCGGCGGTTATTGTGGTCACTAATCAGGCGCTGCCAAGTGTGGTAGCGTGGAGGAGAAGAGACGGGGAGAAGACGAAGGAATGGGTGGAGACGGGCGTGATGCAGTTGCATCGGATACTTTGTGAGGGTCGTGGTCTTGGGCCGTGGAATGGAAAGGAAGATGGGATTCCGAGGATAACGGAGATGGGCCGGAAGTTCTCGTTCAGAGATCAAGGAATTAAGGAAGCTTGCTCTTCCAGCAGCTTCACATGAGTTATGGAGGAAGGATGGGCAGGTAAAATCCAGCTTGAATGTTTGAATTTTTCAAACAGGAAGGATTTTATGGCCAATGAGTAACTTTGTTTCGTAGTTCAACTACGTTGTCTTTGTAATACCAAGCGCCTAGAATAGATGCGTTAAGCGAAGGAAGGCGTAAGAAAAGGGGAAAGCATTTCACTCACTCGCGACGGACACAAAAAGCGGCACAAATCATTGCGGATTTTGAAAGTTCCACTGGGTGTGGCACATTCAAAGTTAGTGCCTCTTTTCTATCCACCAGGAGACTGAATAGATGCCCCCTGGTCACCATTCGTTTAGTGAAACGTAATGGAACATTAAAAGGGACCCGAAAAGTTGCTGCTGCAAAGTTTGGGTACCTGCCCATCTTCTCAATAGGATCTTCTGAACCAATGCACCCGGTACTGGTACAGGGACAGCCCCTCTGGTTTAGCGGCTTGAAAGCGGTATTGTACTTGGTGTTGATCTTAGTTTAGCGGTCACTGAAGGGAGGAAAACCCTGGAATTCACCACTCTAGATCTTCGTTCGAACATCTACATATTTGAACAAAATGATAACGCCGCCTAGGGATGATAAGCTTTCCACACCTGAAACCCCCCCTCGATACTCTGAATCACGCCGAAAAGAACAGTCAAACCCACTACCAGCGCGACGGCAAACCAGAAATTGAACCACTGCACAGGTTTCCGTCGATCAAGCCACCATTGCCTCACCGTTTTCGGATCAGCTTCATCAAATGCCTGCTTTAACATCACCAGTCGATCGTGCCAGAACTCAAATTTACGGGTTTGTCGATCTTTTGAGGCGAGGAGAGGGCATGAGATAGCTTTCTTGTCGATTGAGAATCCCGAGCAGCGGTTCAGCTCTTTCTGAAACCAGACTTTTGTCTTTCTGTCGTTTGAGGGTAGAAGAAGTGCAAGTGTGCGGATTGTCTCTTCAACGAAGCCGGGAGGGAAAATGTCACTGAAAATGCATATCAGCAAGTGCTCGTTTCGAACTCCAAAGGAGTTATTGCCTGAGTATTTACATACCATTCTTCATGGAGCTTCAGGAAGGAAACATGGGAAAAGAGTCTGATGCTGGTATCGTCGTCTTCTAGTTGAAGATGGTCTGCAAGATTGTTCGTCCATATAATTTGGATTGATGCAAAGCGTTGCAGGTTGCGCGCGTTGAATAGCTTTTCCATTTTCACATCGTCTGGCAGTTCTCTGGTCTTCGGGAAAGTTGATTCCATGAAGGCTTTTAATGACCCTGAGGTCCACTCTCGATGGAATTGGCCTGGTCTAATCCCATGGCGCAGGCCCCCTACATCTACCATGGTCATAATGCGTGCCGCAAATGACATCCAATATCTTTCGTTGCTATCGACATTTGAGTTATGTGGAGCTTGTTCCAAATAAATGCCAGTTGCATTTGGGTCGGCTAGCCCTCGGGCTATTTGAGCTATATCTCGATGAGACTTTGTTTCGTCGTCGATATCGTAAAGTGCAGTTTTGCATTGATCTTCATAGTAGCGAAAGAATTCCTCAAAATGAGGGTTTTTGAGCTCCTCTAATGGCAGTTTCGTGTTCCAAGTACTTTTTGCAAACTCGTGCCGGCTTCTAGTTGAAGATAAGATTGTCAGCAGGCTGCTCTCCAATATGTCTTCTCTCTCTTGTCTTGTGTTCGGCGGCATTGTTTCCGGAGCGTTGCAGCTTCATTGCCCAAATTGTTCAAGACCAAAAGTATTTTTCCATGTCCAGAGCGACAAAATTCAAGTACCATGTTTCTCAGCGTGGCTATGCCGATTGCTCCGGAGTCAGGCGATGGGTGCATAGCCACCTGGCTTGCATGCGTAGGAGTTCTGATTGGCTAGACGATAATGAGGCTTGAAGTCAGTCGGGCTAAAATTTTCCAGCCTTAAGCTGCGAAGAATCGTACAAATATGAAAATTTCAGCTGTTATGATGAGCAGATCGAAGAGCTCTTATATCTCGAACCAGTCTGCCCATTTCACATCAAGTCGCAATGTTTGAGAACTCGGGCACGGCCGACACGTACTCAATAATTCCTAAGGGAAAAGAAAAACGTACATGGACAGTAAAGTCAATACTTCGGACAAAACCGCCGGCCGAAGCCAAATGGCCGAATCCTCAATTGTCAGTTGGTCGACATCGAAGCTCTCTTGGTAATTTGAATTTTTGGGATATTGAAGGACCTGCGACATCACTCACGCCGTTGAAAAACGAAGTCAAAATTCTTTTCGATAAGCATGTGGACCACTTGAAGCCGGATCCGAAGAAAGATTGTTCCCCCATTATACTATTCGATCTTTTTATGGCTGGCGGTACCGCAAGCACAGCATGTCCCACTTTGATCATAATATCCGCTGATAAAGACTCTCGTGGGAAAGCAATTGAACTGGTCCGGCAGAGCAAAATATTGGAGAAGCCCGAATATACACTTGTCCTTCTCGCGCAGTGTTCCAAGAATCCCCGCTACTTAAACTCACGGATTCCTCGAGAAATTGCAATGGATTTAGCTTTAGATGTTGGAGATGCGGACACTTTGGGAAGGTCTGTTTTTGTGAAAAGATCAGACCCGAAGTCTTCACGTGGCTTGAGGATTTACATCCCTACACAAGTCCCCCAAAGCTTCAAAAAAGCAACAATCGGTGGATTTCTGAGTCTGACCCTGGCCAATGGTGAAACCATTCTTGCCGGCATGACAGTTGCTCATGTATTCGAACCATCGCCTGCACAAAATGCTGAGACAAATGATTCTGACTCAGATGATGATCCGGTCGACTTCGAATTCGATGGGCCAGCACCTGAGAATTATAGTGAAGCACCCCCCGTTCATAGAACTATGGAAGCAGGTACCAGCCTCCCTCGCAACACAGGAAAAGCACGCAGTACCCTCTCAACAGTATTTGATGCAACTCGACATGGGATGTCAAAAGCTCGCAAATTTATACGCTCGTCAAAGAACAATCATAGTCCGTCAGTATCGTCCATAGATATATCCTCTACCAAACACACAAGCTCAGCCATTATTAAAGAAAACGATTCAAATCTCATCCATATAGGCCATCTCTATGCTTCATCTGCCACAAATGCTAGTTTGAAATCCGATTGGGCTTTGGTGCGAATAACTACACAAGTACTCGGGACACCGGAGAGTTTGGCGCACAACTTGAATAATTATTCCTCTCCCTTGGAGTCATCAAAGGATAGTGAAGTTTACGCAATTGTGGGGTCCAGAGGTGCAATTTATGGTGAGCTGTGTAACTCTTCGACATTTCTGAAGTTGTACAATAGCTCTTCCTTTGAAGAAACCTGGACTGTCCAGTTGCGCGACAAGCTGGGTTTGGACTGCTTACTCCGCCTCTAAGCCATTACTGACAGTACATTAGCATACGGTGACTCAGGGTCATGGATCTTCGGCAAGAAATCTGGATGCATTTTTGGGCACATAATTGCGGGAGACCCGGAAACAAGCTTGGCTCATGTGTCTTCTGCTGATTCTGTAATCGACGATATTGAGCAACAGCTCAACTGCAAAGTCGTGATACCAGCTAAACACAAACTTATTGCGACAAGAAAGGACGGAGAAAAAAGCGCGTTGTCATCGACAGAGGGGGGAATCCACCCAGAGAGCCCTCACAAAGATGGCTCTGAAACAGAAGAGCGTATGACTCCTGATCCTGTAAATAGTTTCACATCGGAACCTCAGCCTGCGACAAACAGTCATCTAAATCAGCTTCATCTCACCACGACCCGCGCGAATCAGAACCACACTAGCATCTCTGGGGTTCCAAGCTCTTCAGTCATTGGCCAAAATAGTTTTGATGGCGGAGTCCGAAAACGTGAACGCGATAGAAGTGATAGGGACCGCGGTTCGGTCAGAACAAACGAGTACTTCATACCCGGGGACGGTATCGACAGAGAAGTTATCACGGCAGACATTACTCGATATTTGGGCAAAGATGCCGTCGTACGATCGGGAAGCTATGAGGTATATCAATCTCCGGAATGCGGTGAAATCATCACCTTTTTATCTGACCTTTGACCCAGAACCCTCAAACGAGGCGAATTCAACAAGGATACTTCATAACTACGTATAGAAATCTTACAAAAGTAAGTGCCATTAAAGAGAATTCTACATGAGTATGCTAACATTACATGTAGGAAATAATTTCAGATCTCAAAGCAGACTCCAATCGATGGGAAGCGGAAAGGCGAGTAGCCATGGCTAGACGAAATTTGTCCCCCAACAGCGATCCACCGCGAGAGTTGGATGGAGTTGTACGAGTATCGAGACCTGACATATTTGAATATCGCGCATCTTTAACGCATCAATCACGGCAGTATTGGGGCCCTACGGCAGTGGAACCGGAGCCAAGAGTTCCAATTGACCAATATCAAGTTCCACGTGGTGTCTCACCCAGTTACTACCCTAGCTACCCACACCCACACACAGGTTATGAAAATACTTTGTCAAGTTACTCGCAGCAGCCCAATTCCTATGTTGCCGTCGCAAATTCGATGGCGTATCCGTTTAGCATAAGTCGCGATTTGCCAACGGATACTCAAGTATCGCCACAGCCACAGCTGCCAACATCAGCATCGGCCCCCCAAATCTCAAGCCCGTCAGACCCTTACTTCGAAAGGTCACCCCATGGGCTTCCAGACACGTCCAGCTATGAAGATTCAGACCTCAACACAGCCATTCTTTCAACGATCAACCCTAACATTCAAATGCCAAACGTTGCGAGAATTGCGGGCCGAGTAAGGGAACGAGAACGAGAAAGAGACAGGGACGACCGGCAGCGCCGTTGGCGACATTAGTTGATCTGGCCGGGCTTAAAGCAAATACTCAATGAATAGCATGACGAGAATCAAGACCCACGGGCCTTAGGAGATGCTCCACCTCTGAAACATCATTAGATTATCCTGCACCGGCATATTTGCCTACGTTACTGGTCTTGGTCAGACGCTCTCTGAGACTAGGGTAATTGAGAACATTCGGCGGCAGAGAAACTTGGGGTATTCTTACCGAGCTGCACGCCTACTGAAATAAGCGAGAGAAAAGGGGGGATGAATGCACTAAGGGCCGAGACGCGCGCTTCGCGACGGCGGACGTCGCAAGTTTACATCGCAATCGTCTAATATCTCGCCGATATAGACCGAAAGTCCTTTGGTGGTAGTCGGCTAATTACCCATTCTTTGGACTTTGTTTCTTCTGGGTTTTTTTCTTGATTGATACAGATAGCTCGCGGTGCAAGGGTCGCTATCTGATTGCTTCGGAGATAGTGAAAGGAATTGTTGACCGCCCAATTTGAAAACTAGCGTATTTTTGGGCGGTATTTATCTCCTGATGCTTTCAGTTTTTTGTCTGAAGTCAGATTATTGTTCGAAGGATAACTGTGGCTGGAGGTTGTGCCCCTAGGTAGGCTCAGTTGACTCAGTTTCCAAAACCTTCTCCCCATGCTGGAGACTGTCGGGATATTGTATGTGTTAGCTAAGAAAGCAAATCAGCTTCGTGTGCAAGCTGCGGCGTGTAAACAGAGTGAGAAGGGAGCAAGGATTAATAGTATGAATCCTCGTGTTACTTCGACGGCGATGGGGAGGATTGGTACGCCTGGTGATATTGATTCTGCTGTGGAGTTTTTAGTTAGGGCTTCTTTTGTTACTGGTGTGGATTTTTCGGTTGGTGGTGGAGCTGTTGCGGCAAGGAAATGGGCGAGTACCTAGCTAGCCTGTGATTTGGTAATTGGAGAGAATCTGGAATAATTACTTGAGTATGATTTTCTTTAAGTGATTATCGTAAGCATGTGGCAGCAAAACACTAATTGCATAACATAGTTCCAGCCCCTGTGCAAAAACGAAAGCAATCAAAACTTTCAGATCTAGATCCCGAAGTCGGCAACGACTACAATAAATCCCGGAATCCGTAACCAATCCTTCCAAAACAAGAAGGTCAACCCTCCATTCGTACAAGCTTCCCCAAGAACCCCAAGCTAAAACCCACCCACCTCCCCACAAAACCCGGCACAAACCACTACCTCACCCGTCCACATCCCCACAAACAAAAACCGCCAAGCCGTTCCCACGGCCCGCAACGAAACCTTATTCCTCACCTCCCCCCCTAGCTAGCATGGAGAAAAGAAAATCCATCCTGCTCATGGATAAACACCCCAGAACGGAAACGGAGAAACACACTTGATGGGATGCCGAATGTGACGCTAGAAAGGGGGGAGGTCATGGGGGTCGGGGTTAAGGTTATTTCAGCCAAGCGAGGAGGCGAAAGGCGCTGGCGCGGGGCGGGGACGGGGACCCCACCCCGCGTGTTCTTTGGGAGATGGGAGACGAGGATGAAAAGAATGAAATTGTAGAATTGGAATGTGGGGAGAGGAATATTAAGAAGATCTCGTGTATAATTTGTATAAGGTGCGGCTACAATCTAACGCTCGTAGGCTCACATACTCCCAGTGCACCTGCAGCACGGTGCCTGAAAACGCATATTTGCACGCGATATTGGTGCTTACTTACTAGTACGGTAGGGAGACGAAGAATAGCCTCGTGAGCTCGAGTACTGTATTGAGGAGTCCCGACGCTATGTCTGTCATGCATGCATACATGCACATGCATCTAAGACGGCGCGGGGCGGATCTTTCGTGTACCCGAATTAGGAAAGGGAGCTCCGTGTTTAGCCTACGTGTGTACATTTTACGACGATCTTTTGCCTCGACTTGGGGATACTGCCGTGCTGCCGTGTTGATTGCGGTATTGTGGCGTACTGGGAGGTTTTGCTTTACGGGGTATGGGTTGGGGCTCGAAGGGGAATTAGGTTTGGGGAGCCGAGGTACATGGGATGCGGGTTGGAGATGGAGCGAGCTATGTACAGATAGATTTGAAGAGAATGTATGTACAAATATTATGCGACCCTTTTTTGCCCTAATGCCGGAATTTATCTACGCTCGTGAAGCTTCTTGCAGACGTGAGATCTTTTTGTCTATGGGAGGTAGATTTACAGGCACTGTTCAGAGTTAGTATGAGCCATACGAGGGATGAGGGAAAACAACGTACCTGCCAATAGTATGAGTTCGCATACGTGCACGTTGTTCCAGAAACACAAGCAGCGTCGCCTTCATAGTTCACACCACCACATTGTCCGAAGTGAGGTACGCCCTTTGGAGGAGGTAGTGCCAAAATCTTCTCACTGGCCTTCTCAGCTACAGCAACGATCAATGCACTAGGGTTCGTGCTTGGCATGCCGGGGAAGATACTGGCGTCAACGATGAAGATGTTGTCTGTGCCGTAGACCTTGGTGTTCAAGTCAACGACAGAGGTTCCGCCCTTGAGACCGCTGTCAGAACCGATCTTCGCTGTGCCGAGCCAGTGGTTGGAACGGCGGGCGCCAACGTTTGCGTAGTTCAATGGGAGCTGGAAAGTTAGCTTTGAATTCTGCAAAATAAAAAGAGAAATCTTACAGTCTTTAAGTAATCTGCACCGCTCATGTTCGCAGGAGGAAGAAGATATGTTAGGTTCTTCACGGTGAGCAATGCTGCCTTCATATTGTCAATTGCCATCGCCACGGATGCTAGATCATTGGTGTCTCCGTAAGGCAAGGTAGAAACGACCATGTTCAAGCCCTTTCCAATCGTAGTACGGCCGCGGGAAAGCTGCCCTCTTCCAAGATACAGACTGAGCGTCATGGTGTTGCCGTTAGGCTGGCCACCAGAACCCTCAACTCTGGATGTCCATTGCATCTGTCTAACAATGCCATCTGGGCCTTTGATCTCCTCCCACATCATTGGGCCAATGTTTGGTGCAGCTTGAGTAAGAGGACCAATGCGTTTCGTGAGATAGTTCTGTGCATCTGTTGTGTTTGGGGTATTCCATGCTGCCGGCCAGTCGTAGTACGAAACGTTAGGGTGTGAGATGACAGTATCGGTGTTCAGATGATCATCGAGATTGTATCCTACGGGAAGGTTGATCCAGGCCTGGGATTTTGCCATGAATGGGGCGTCGGTGCTAGTGTTAACTATTTGAAGTTGGTCGGTGGGGCCAATGCCACTTCTGAACAAGAGCTTGGGTGTTCCGAATGCCCCGGCAGCAATAATGACTCGGCCGGTAAGCGCGGTCAAGTTGAGAGTGCCCGCATATCCTCCATTGTTGGTTGGCAAAACATCCAAACTTGTAGCATGTCCGCCAACACGGTTAACTCGTTCAACGCTAGTGTTCAACCACATGTGGAAGTTCTTTCTTTTGCTCGCACTCAAGAGATATGTGGCCATGGGGCCGCCACGCTCACCATTGCTATACATATAAGCGGTGTGTGCATAAGTTCTGTTCTTTTGGTCGGGAGAGTCGTTTGCTGTCACACTTTTCCAGCCAGCGTTGGCGAGACCCTGTCGTACTGTGTCAAAGCCCGATTGAACATAACGAACACCGTCCAAGGAGGGATGATCCGTTCCGGGGATTCGAGAGAAAACACGTTGTACAGCTGCCGACATATCCTTGGATTTCCAGCCTGTTGGGAAGTTCACATCCCAATCCGAGGGGTTAGCCTATTCATGTTAGCTGAGTGAACATGAATTGCGTATAGAAACCCTCACTTTCCACCACAAACCAGCGTTGACTGCTGTTCCTCCACCCAAAACACATCCGGCCATTTGATCGGTATCAGTGCATGCCACGCCATTGGATCCACCGTTCCAAATTCGGTTGCACTCTCCTGGGATATCAAACCAAGTCAAGTTGGTGCCATCGAGCCATCCACTCTCGGGTCGGATTGCTAAAACATGTCAGTGCTTGCTCGTAAATATGTGGTAGATTGCTCACTTCCACCCCATCTCGCAGAGGATGCAATTCCCTTTTCAATGAGCAAAACGGACTTGCCAGACTCGGAGAGTTTGTCAGCAAGTGGAATACCACCGGCTCCTCCTCCGATCACAACGTAATCATAAGTGACGCCTGTGGGAACTGGAATTGCCGAGAAAGAAGCAGTGGCAGTTGGTGTTGAGGTTCCTGAGGTGTAGGTTTGGGTAGCAGTCAGGGTTGCCCACTTGGAGTAAGAAGCCTGCGTGGCAGATGCAACTGGAATCGAGAACTCTCCCATTCCATTGTTATGTTGATCAAACCCAGAGTTTGCATTGGTCTTATCGAATGGCCCCACATCCGCTTGAGCCCAGCCTTGCTCAAAGCCACCTTTCGAGGTTGAGGTGTTGAATGGACTCTGGGTTGGATCATCAAAGATCAAACATCTTTGACATCTGTATACCAAAGTCCAGTGAGTGGCGTTCACCTTGGAATAGATCGTGCTGAGAGATGCGGTTCCCTTGTAAGCAGTAGGGGCTTGGTATGCGCTGGAATTGCATTAGCAGATTTTTCTCCTAGTGGAGGTATACATACGGGGAGTATCGGAATGAAGTAGCGATTTGGTCGCCATTGCCAGTTGGCCATGCCATAAGCATCAAATGATTCGGCATACCTGCGCCGGTGTTGTCTCCCTGAAGGATACCGGTCCATCCTGTGCCATTGGGGGTAGATCCAATCTAGTAAAAGTCAGTATTGAGTTTTGGGACATTTGAGAGTAACGAACAATCAGTCCAATATATTCATACGAGTCCACTGTCAAGGCGTTCTCTGGTAAAGCAATACCAAAGGTAAAGCCTCCCCGCGAAGTCATAGAGAACTCTCCATCTCCTTCAACGGGCCCATCCGCCTCACTGCTAGTGAAGAAGGAGATGCCAGTGTTTGGCTCTGTGTAGGTTCCATGAGTGGCAAAATCTTGGGCTACTACGGCAGAAACGACTGTTTGATGTCAGCACACTGGAGCTTCCCGGCAATTGACAGGGCTGCTCACAGCTAAGAACTCCACAGAGAAGATTAGTTGTCTTCATGATGACTGTGAACTACACCAGAATCTGAGTTGGAGAAGCGCACCCAGAAACAGAGAAAAAAAGTAGATATAGGTCAGCTTATAACTTTTACCACGACCCTTGTAGAAGAAACATGATTATATGAAGTGCTAGATTATTATTGGAGGGAGTAGATGAGAAATGGTAACAGTGAGATTTATGCGGGGCTTCGTGCATGGTGCCTGTCCGGGGTAAGCACCGGGGTTGATGGCATTTCAAGGAGGGAAATTACCCGTTTGGTGTAAATAGGGCCACCAGCGCCAGAACGAACGCCTACCGGATGGCTCTGCCGGGAGGGCGAAAGAGAAAGCGCAGAGTATATTAAATATGCAATATAAACGGAATTCAGGCTCATCGGTGGCGGCCCTCCGCACTCGCGCAATTGTTTTGCCGGCCCTTCGTCCCCGGTCGGATCGTCTGCGCAGCTGCATATTGCAGACCACGAGACCGTGAAGTGTATATGAGTGAGGAGGCGCAAGATATTGAGGCGTCGCCGCCACACTAGAACTGGGACTATCGAGGTGATTTACTCGAATAATGAAGGGCAAAAATCACTGTGTCAGCAGAGCGTAACACGGAAGGTCTGGAATGCTTTCCATTTCCCTGGATACTTCTCAGGGGTAGCTGTGCGACGGAGAGATGAATGACCGTGGACCTCGGCCTTGGACAGAAGCTTGAGAATACTCCGCCAATAAAACTATACACAGTCGGTCTCACCGTGTTCCAATAGAGGAGAAATATGATACTATACTTGGGATTCTTTTTTTCGGGATGTGGTACAAAAATGGAGGAGGGAGGGGAGGGGATTGGCAGCTGGAAAATGGCAGGTGGAATGTAGACAACTGCGCGATGTGCAACAAACTTCCCACGCCAAGTATGCCAAAAGCGTAATCATACACGTGACTCTAGCTGAGATGTGAAATTAACCATGTCACGTATAGCTTCATGGCTTCCATTTCAAACATTTCTTGAACAACGTTGCCACCAGAGATGTCTGGAGCTTTACTTTACCTTCTTCACAGGCCATAGAATGCACGTGATGCGGCTTCCGAAAACCTCCGTTGGTCGCACGGGTTCCCACCTCGGCAACAACGAGCTGGTCAGCCATTATGAGCACCGCTCTGATTGGCTGAACTGCTAGAGCATTTTTGGATGCATTTGTTCGTCGACATCACCTTGAGAGAGTCCGGATCGGATCGCCTCAAAACATTCAACCCCCCATTTCTCTTCGGTCACTTCTCCCCTCTTTCTCTCTGGTGTACCACTTCCAGAATGTCTTCATTTGCGATGCGAAGGTTCACTGCTGGTTCTTCGGTACGCGATCCACGAACTCCGCGAAAAGTGGCATGAGCATTTGCTAATCAACAATCTTTAGCTTTCGAAGGCATTGAGGAACCAGACAAGAACATTCTCTTCTACAAGACCTGCAGGTAGGTCACAGACACGATCTGCGCTGTATGAAACATAGCTAAGAGTTGTGTAGCTAGGATTATTACGCAGGCGCCCCTTCGAGCCAAGGAAGCTTCGCCCTTCGTGAGCAACAAGTATCCCGTCGTCGTACGTATATCATATATCTTCGAAAACACCGTCTGATGGGACTTAGGACCACGAATACGATGCGATTGTTGTGGGAGCCGGTGGTGCGGGTCTGCGAGCAGCTTTTGGTCTTGCCGAGGCTGGTTTCAACACCGCGTGTATATCGAAGCTATTCCCAACTCGAAGTCATACCGTAGCCGCACAAGGAGGTATCAATGCCGCTCTGGGCAACATGCACGAGGATGATTGGAGATGGCATATGTACGATACCGTTAAGGGTTCGGATTGGCTTGGAGACCAAGATGCGATTCATTATATGACAAGAGAGGCACCACGATCTGTCATTGAGCTCGAGAACTACGGCTGCCCCTTTTCAAGAACAGATGATGGCAAGATGTAAGCAAAATTTAGGTGGTTAAAGTTGCCATGCTGACTTCTCCAGTTACCAACGTGCTTTCGGAGGTCAATCGCAAAAATTTGGAAAGGGTGGACAGGCATACAGATGCTGTGCTGCAGCTGATAGAACCGGACACGCTCTCCTTCACACTCTCTACGGCCAATCTCTCCGACACAACACAAACTACTTTATCGAATATTTTGCCCTCGATCTGATAATGGAGGATGGCGAATGCAAGGGTGTTATTGCCTATAACCAGGAGGATGGCACTCTGCATCGATTCCGCGCACACAACACTGTTTTGGCTACCGGTGGTTACGGACGTGCGTACTTTAGTTGTACATCAGCACACACTTGCACAGGTGACGGAATGGCTATGGTTGCTCGTGCTGGATTGCCCAACCAAGATCTGGAATTCGTCCAATTCCACCCAACTGGTATCTATGGAGCTGGCTGCTTGATTACCGAGGGTGCTCGTGGTGAGGGTGGTTATCTTTTGAACTCTGAGGGTGAGCGATTTATGGAACGTTATGCACCGACCGCCAAGGACTTGGCTAGTCGTGATGTCGTTTCTCGATCAATGACCATGGAAATCCGTGAAGGTCGTGGTGTCGGTCCCGATAAGGATCACCTTTACCTTCAACTCAGCCATCTGCCACCTGAGGTTCTCCACGAACGTCTCCCTGGTATTTCTGAGACTGCTTCTATTTTCTCTGGTGTCGACGTCCGCAAGCAGCCCATCCCGGTCTTGCCAACCGTCCACTACAACATGGGTGGTATTCCGACCAAGTATACTGGTGAGGTTCTCACTGTTGACAGCGAAGGCAAGGACAAGGTTGTACCGGGTCTTTTCGCATGTGGTGAAGCTGCTTGCGTGTCGGTTCACGGTGCCAACCGTTTGGGGGCCAACTCTCTTCTCGACTTGATTGTCTTCGGTCGTGCTGTTTCTCACACAGTCCGGGATAACTTCGAGCCAGGCATGCCGCACAAGGAAATCAGCGCCGATGCTGGTGCCGATTCCATCAGCGTTTTGGACCAAATCCGAACAGCTGACGGACCAAAGAGCACACATGATATCCGCCTAGCAATGCAAAAGACTATGCAGACGGATGTCAGTGTGTTCCGTACGCAAGAGAGTTTGGATGAGGGTGTCAAGAAGATCAACCAGGTTGATCAAACCTTCAAGGATGTTGGAACCAAGGACCGAAGCATGATCTGGAACTCGGATCTGGTTGAGACTTTGGAACTGAGAAATCTGTTGACTTGCGCGTAAGTTCTACTAAGCCTAGTGTGCAGAGCCATAACTAACATAAAAAGCGTCCAAACCGCCGAAGCAGCAGCAAACAGAAAGGAATCCCGTGGTGCCCATGCCCGAGAAGATTACCCAGACAGAGACGACAAGGAATGGATGAAGCACACTTTGACATTCCAGAAGAAGCCACAAGGCAAGACCGATTTAAGTTACAGAGCCGTGGTCGGCACCACGCTGGATGAGAATGAGTGCGCGGCTGTCCCACCTTTCAAGCGTGTCTACTAGATCAATTGCATATTTTTTTTGCCGTGGTTGGAGCCAGGTTTTAGCTTGGGAAGTGTAGCATATTACTGCGTTTTGGGGTGTGCTTGCATTAGGTAGGGTCGTCTTTGTGTATGTAAGTAGGGATGAGGAATACAATAAGTCATTAACAGTACTTCTTGGTTGGCCTCAAAACGGAACTGAATCTCTTGCTACTGTTACGAGCTCGTCAAGTGGCCAATTTATTTTATGTAATTCACCTAAATTTTTAAACATCTCGGAATTGACGTGATCCAAAATCCACAATATTCAATACCGCTTCCTCAGCCCAAAGTTCTCGCAGCCATTTGCTTATTGGATAATAATCCCGGTTACACGACCCACTCCTGCAAAACATATAAACTCCCTCATTCCTGCCGTCGGTCCCTCTATTTTCTACCCCTCTCTCACTATTCCCATTCCTTTTCCAATCCAATTCCAACTCCCAAAAAAATGAATTCAGATCCCGTGGGCGCCATCGAGTCTAGAAAGGATTACGCATGGTACATCCCCAACATCGATAAGAAAATAACACCGGACGTACGTAATTCTCCTCAACGCTGTTCTAGAGAAGAATAATTGTCTGACGGAAACCCCAGGCTCGGAAACTGCTCGAGACTTATAGTCGTATACCGCCTGATGAGGTTCGGCAGCATGTATACGATATCGTGAGTTTGCTGTCGCCCCTTCATGCTCATGCTGTGCCTCAATCACGTTGCCCATTCCATTCCATTTCCACCATTTCCATCCTCAGCACTTTGAGCCATACATCTTCCCTTCTCATATACCATTTTCTAACTCTTCTCTCAGCGCGACAAAGCCTGGGCAATCCGTCCATACCCATGCACCGGAATGGGCTCTTTCCTCGACCCCATGATCGCCAAATCCCCCGCCTACCACACCATCATCTCGCGCCTGCAATCCGGCGCCTCCCTGCTCGACGTCGGCTGCTTCATCGGCCAAGATCTCCGCAGACTCGTTTTCGATGGCGCGCCGGCGGCGAATCTCTATGCTGTGGATATCGTGAGTCACTGGGAAGTGGGCTACGAGCTGTTTCGCGACAGGGATAGATTCAGTGCCAGCTTTATGGAGACTGATATCTTGAATCCGAATGAGGAGTTAAGGGCGCTGTTGGAGAAAATTGATGTTTTGAATGTGACGCACGTGCTGCATCAGTGGGAGTGGGAACAGCAGGTTGAAGCTGCGAAACAGCTGAGTAAGTTCTCGAGGCCGGGGACGCTGGTTGTGGGGTATCAGGCTGCGAGCACGGGGGGACCGAAGAAAGAAACTAGGGGAGAAAGGGGAGCTGAGTATACGGGCAGGCTGCAGAATGTGGAGAGTTGGGATGAGATGTGGGATGCTGTGGGGAAGGGCACGGGAACGGAGTGGAAGAGTGAGGCGAAGCTTAAGACGTGGGCGGAGTGCGGATATGATCCGGAAGAAACTGCGTACTTGGGAGAAGATGCTAGGCTGATTGAGTTTGTTGTTACTAGGGTTCGATGAGAATATTTCCTGGCGAAAAATCAACGCTGCCAGGCAGTTGCTGTTCCGAGTTTAATCTCAGCCAATTTGGGATATTGGGTCAAGATAATATCCTTGTGTGATTGACTTTGAATTGGAATGAAATGGAGGGAAAGAGTCTTGGATGATGTAAATATAGCAGTTGGTTTGACCCGAATGCCGGGATCTAAGTAGGATGGGAAGAGGAGTGAACTGCCCCAAAACATTGGTACGAAGAAGTCCCGAGAGGAAAGTGGAATATTTTTCTCGATCTAAGTGCCTCAACCCAAGTAGGAAACGTAGATTCTACAAGTACTGGAGGCCACGTCTTTTCCGGGGTTTCAAGCAGATTAAAAGTAAAGAGCCCCAAACCCAACAAAGTAAATTCATTCCACAGGTTCCACACAAACTTTCAGTATCATACAACCCAAGGCATTTCCCCCTCTACCTTCCGTCAGCCTCAAACTTATTTCGAGTTTCCCCCGTACTGATAGAAGGATTCTTCGATCCCTTCGCCGACGAAAGACGATAGACACCCTCGTCATTCTCAAGAGAGTGCTCTTCATATCCGGCATTTCTGGTAGAGGCACGAGATCGAAGCGAGAATATGGATCGAAAGCTCCCAATCATGCTTTCTGGAGACTTGCCCATGAATAATGGTCGAATGGTGGGAAGTGAAGCGGCGATGATGGCGACGCTCACTTCGACGAGACTCCAGACTACAATGTTGGTGTTGACACCGATGAGATCGCGATGGCCTAATGTTGTTTCTTCAAATCGTAAGTTCGGTGATTTCTTTGTGTGGGAGGGGTTGTAATATAATAAGAAAGAGAATTCAAACTCACCGAATTCGAAGAGTCCTGTGATGACTGCTCTGACCACACCAGCAGCGGTAGATCTGTGAAATGTTAGTATCCATACACATATGAATGGCAGAAAATACCGACAAAAGACCCAGAGCAAAAACAGCACAAATCCCCAATTTCTGTGGAATGGACATCTGTAATTTCATAATCATCGGGATCGGAGTAACAAGAATCATTAAATCCGTAACAACATCCGTAACACAAAACGATACCGTCTGAACCGTCTCATTATCGCAGTACTCTTCGATAGCCGGTACACTTGTCCATAAAGCCCGGAGGTGGGTGCCGCACTCGAAAATGTACGAGAGTAGGTAACCAAGCGTCCAGAGAAATATTATTACACCCATTATAATGGACGTGATGTTGAAGCGCCGACTAACTGCGAAGAGGCGTCTGTAAAGTAAGAGGACGCTCAGTTTGATGGCTCCTAGGCAGACGACGTTCATTATGAATAAAATCGTGGTGTACTGCGAAGTCATTATCTCTCGATTTAAGCACATGTTTGGAAAAGCAAATTAAATACCTTGACTTGACGATATTCCCTCCACGTAATTATCTCCTTCCCAGTAGCCGCAACGATCGTAGTATGATACCCAAACAATCTCAACCGAACCCCATCCAGGATAACACCACTCATTCCCCACATTACAATCTAAACAGATTTCATCCTTTAGCAAAAGTTCCGCTAAAAGATGGATGCCAAGGGACTTGACTTACCATAGCCAGAAAAACAGTCCAGTCATCAACCCCAATCCCAAACCTAGCTTTCCTCACTCTTCGTACCCAGAACCGTAACAAAACAGCCGTGGTGGCTAGGATAGGCGGCAATATGCATACTGTGTATACGCCTGCCGCGCTCGGCCCCGGAGGAAGTCCCACCATTTTGCTATGGAAAGTCGGAGGTAAAACTCTCGAGCCAAAGAATTTTAGAGTTGTACAAAAGTACGCACCAGCCGAAAGATGTTTGCTTGAATGGATCAGAAGAAGAGTTAAGGTGCGAGAGAAAGCCTGGTCTTTGCCACCGAAATTCAACCCCGTGGGTCGGGAGTCGGGAATTTTAAACTGTTGGCTTGCGGCGCTCATTGAGCCGGGAAGTTTTATCTTGAGTTTAGTGCTTATTTTCGTCTCCTCAACAGGCTTCGAAAATAAGGGCTCTGAGCATGAGAATACACAGTCAGCCATTTATGTTGTGTTGCGGATCGAAGATGTGCTGCGAGTTGCACGAGCGCCTATTTCTGCAAGATCTGTTTCCTAAGGAGACTGGAGTACCGGGGTCCGAGGATGATGGAAAGATAGATGGATAGAGGGGTTATGATGGAGCTGAAAGGTATTGAGTTACCTTCCTTGTTAGGTGCTGTGACATTGTGGGTTTGGATTGAACGCTGTGCACTCTCGGGTGACACTGTGCCACACAAGTATTACAACTAGATTCCCCCAGCTTCTAAGATCATAGGCTCTCTGAGAGATACACTATGTGTGCCGGCCACGAGCTTGCTATCTATAGAGATCATAGTAACTGGGATAGGATCGAGTCAAGTTGAACAGCTCTACTTGGTAGGTGACGTTTCGAGCAATATGGTACAGGAAATGCCAGCGCGCATGGTATGATTGCTAGTAGCACAAGATAATATGTGATACCATTGTGAAATCCACAATTTTGACTCTGATACTTCTGATTTCATGCGACGATGGGCACGCGAGGAGATGCTTCACGTAGTCACCTAGGTGCTAGCATAGAGTCTAACATATACTCCTATATGATTATGCTTATTTTTACGAAGAACAAATAAGAGTATCAAAAGATATCATAGTATTCTTGTATTACTTGTTACCCCGCAATCTCCCATACTTTGGTACAACAGCATGGAAAGCTGACGGTGTTGCGTTACGTGTAGTAACTATGAATACGAGAATTCTGTGACACGATCATGGGGTTCGTTATTCTGGCGGCATTTTAATTTAGTTCTGGCGAGAAGCAGTAGACTGTCTCAATTGCTGAAAATTCAAACAGATAAGATTTTTGATTCGTGAGATCCGAGTGTACTATCATACTATTATGGGAACACTATAACGAGAACTATTCCTTCCTCTTCCGCACTGAAAATCCGCACTGCTCCAATCATCCATTATCCAAATTTTCGCATTTTAAGGTATGTCAGCAGTCAGCCATCTAAAATTCACGTAGTCAGAAACTGTTCGTCGGCGGAGTGCCTTCCTTCAAGAGTGCGCAAACTTACAGGTTCGATTGATGAGATACAAATCGTTTGCCCAACGACACAAACTCCCTCGGTTTCTGGAAACTGGCGAGCGAGCTCACAGGGCACAGATCGGGCCTTCCGGATCCGAGTCGTGGCAGCCGCAACACTCTTCCCCTTCGAATGATCGGATTGCTACATTTATAGAATTCGTATCGACTGGGATAGAGTAGGCAAATGATGAAAGACCAATGAGTAGTAATACGATGGCTCTGATTGACAACATCGTCTCGCCTTAAAGGGCATAAACCCCTCTTTTTGTCAGTATAAGAGTTATCTGCAGAGAAAAATACACTTACAAGAGGTTCCTAGTTGTGGAAAGAGTGGAATGAATTGACTGCACGTCTTTTAAGAGGATGGTAGAAGTGCGCTGTAGGATACCTAGACCAAGATGTTGGAGAGCGGAAGACTTTCCCCTATATAAGTTGTTCGCTAAGCTTCTAGGCCCGCTGAAAACGAGTAGCCCGCTGTCGAAAAAAGAGACAACAAGGGATGTGACAGATCGTTCAATCATATGGGGAAGTGATGATGATTCCGGGAAGCTTGGACTTCTACTTTCCCGTTGAAGCGACAGGAAAACCATGCGAAATCGACAATACCGGCTGCAATTTCAATACTCAAGCACAAACTTTTGTGGTTCGAGAAATACCGAGAGTTCGGCTGGCCCTTGGATGAACCTTTAAAATTCGGCCACGAATCCGGGTTCCACTGCCACGCTTCCATCACTTATCACACATACCGAGTCGAGAGGGGTAGAATGATCGATTAGCCGTACATTGGCTTCGAATCTTCGGGATTCTGCAGCAAGCCTTTGCCCCATTGTAGGACCCCAATTACCCCAGAAAGGGCGAGACCAAGCAGCCGGCATAGCACGTCAACTTTGGGCTCTTCCCAAGTTAAAAATGACTTCTACGGGAGCGGGAACTTACAGGCACGGGATCGGTAAGTTGATATTATAAGAAGAGAAATCTTCTCCAAACGATAACGTTACCTGCCCGGAAGGTTGAAATCTGGTACTCGGTCCACGTCGACGCTCATCTAAATACTTGCACTACTCCAGGAAGCCAGGAACCATGTCTAATTCGGCCGGCTAATTGCATCCAATTCCAACACCAGGCGCTCTTTAAGTAGTTGATTCGTCAAAAGATACTGGCTTGAAGAGTCAGCTGAAAATACAATGCTACAGCCTACAGATATGGAGAACAACTCATCTGGGGTAACAATACGTGTGATAACCTCACCTAAGTTGAACTTAAACCTGCAACAGCTTTGAACATACAGGCACGATCTAGGCAGGTTGCTACGCGCCTTGAAGTCAAACACCTGGAGAGGAGAGATGGCACTCGGCAGAGAAAGACCTGAAGTTCCGCCCTCCTTCCCAGTCTCCTGGTTCACACCTTCGGCTTGATTGTATGAATTAAAAATTCCAAATGAACCAAACGCCCTGCTAACAGTAAGCATCTGTGATGGCGTCCAAAGAAGTACGATATACCCCGATCTCAAGCGACCCAGACATCCCAACATATTCAGACAATGAGTCCATATTGTTAACTCAGAATATACTACCCCGTACACGAAAACGACAGTTCCCAGTCCTAGCAACTATTCAATCCATCATAATCTTCATGCAAACCATCTTCCTCCTATACCTTGCAGCAAAACTCTGCTCTACATCTAAAGCTCTCCTCTCACCGAGTAAAACCCACACTTCTCTTCTTAAACAAACTCTCTCATCTCCCATCCACCCAAAAATTTGAAACCCACAAACTAACAACCAACCCCTCACAGACGGCCTAGACCTCACCTACCGCATTCCCCGCATAGCCTACGCCTTCTCCCCTTCCGCCTACAACTCCCCCAATGCCAGCATCTCCGGCGCTGTCTGGTCTTCAATCCGCACCGGCCATGGCGTCGTAGCCATCACTCAAGACTATATAAAGACTCACAACTTGCCTCCCTCTGGAGTATTCTATGAACGTACGCAATCATCCGTAAATGTGTCCAGGTCGGATAGTGGCCAATCGAGATCGATATATGTGATTGAAGCGTATCATGCTCTACATTGCGTCGTACGTTGCCCTCTTATTTTCCCCAAATATGTAAAAGTCGACAGAAAAACAAACCAACGAGGAAGGAATTTACACTGACGATACTAACTTTCAGAAAATGCTCCGCATACACTACCTCTCTCTCCTCCATCCATCTTCCTCCTCTTACCCCACACCTTGGAATTGGTCCCTCCCGCACGACCTACACTGTTTCAACACTCTCCGCCAATACATAATGTGCAATTTCGACGACACATTACTCTACACAACCGGCCACCGAGACGCAGGACACAACCAAAAGAAGTGGTGTCGGGATTGGGATAGCTTGAGCCAGTGGGCAGGGGACAAGAGCAGGAGGACGGGGTATAGGGATGAGTGGGATATGGTGCCGCGGGAGGAGTTTGGAGTGGGAGATATTTGGATGGATGTTGAGGGGGAAGAGGAGAGTGAGGGGGATGGGATGAGTTGGGATTGAGGATTATGAGGGAGATACTGCCCACTTCATGGATACCAAGCTATTCGAAAGTCCGGTGGGGACCTCTAACGAGCGGTATATCCCCCGTCTACAGGCAAATTGACTCCTGTCATCCAACTCGCATCATCGCTTGCAAGCACGACGGCCATCTTCGCAATATCGTTTGGCACTCCAGGGCCCCCAAACGGATGCCGTTCCTCCAATACCTCACGCGGTGTCATATTCTCAGTTGTTTCCATGAAAATTGCCGTCTTTGTATCTACACACAATATCATCAGACAAGAGTCTTCATGAGATTAGGGAAAATAGAAGCATACAACCAGGACACAACGCGTTAACATGAATTCTATACTGTGCATAATCCAATGCCACCTGCCGTGTCAGACTGCTGACCGCTCCCTTACTCGCACAATAACTTGCTATTAAGTATCAGCCAATTTTCCTGAATCTCTCTTTCTATGTTGCACACTTACAATTCTGCGGCCCACCTACAAGCCCTTTAATCGAACTCATGTTCACAATCCACCCCCTATCACCACTCTCATGAGGTTCCTGTTTCAGCATCTGAGCAGTAGCATATTTGCACCCCAAAAATACCGATTTCGCATTTACAGCTTGTGTGATATCCCACGTTGATTCGGGCGTTAGGTGGATAGGTTGCGGGTCATGTGCTTCGACGGAAATCCCTGCGTTGTTCACCATTCTCCTCCTTCAGCCTTGTAAATCCCTTGTATTATTGCCATACTTACATATCTAATCTTCCAAATTCCTTCACTGCACTAGATACCAGAGACGACATATCGGCAGCTTTCGATACATCGCTTTTGACGAAAATCGATTGACCACCAGATTTTTGAATCAGTTCGTGTGTACAGGCATCAGATTTATTAGATACTAATGCGTTTGCGGTAGGTCGTAGGTCAGAGCAAATGACTTTTGCACCGTTTTGGGCATAGAGAAGGGAGATGGCGCGGCCGAGGCCGGATGAGGATCCAGTGACTATTGCTACTTTGTTGAGGAGCCGCTGGGCCATGTTTTGAGTTTCAAATTTTACACGAAGAGTAGAGGTAATGGAGTGTGAAAAGAATACCCGAAATATTTCTCGTTCGTATATAGGCACTTTATATGATAGAGGGGTTGTGCAACTTTGACAACGCGGGGGAAAGTCGGAGTGGGGAGGGCAGGAATGCCGAAGCCTGCATGCTGCACTGCTACGAGACGTATGATCAAGAAAATGGAAATGTGGTACCGAAGTTGTCCATCATCCATTAGTCTATGAATCCATGATCTATAATTCTATTCTAGAAGCTCTAGGTCAAACGCCTTGCGATGAGATGAAAACCTAGCCTCTGCATGCCTCTAGTTTGGCAACGGGTCCGTACCAGTAATATCATGAGCATGAACACCAGGAAGCCTAGTCCCCTTGTCACCAACCTTTCCAATCTCAGTCATATGAGCCTCTTTCTCATTCGAGCCCTCATCGAAGGTAAATCTCCGAAACTCGCAGGTCTTCCATGCCGTACCTAACAAGGTCAGCTGACGCGCATACAAATACAAATTTTAAGAATCACCTCTGGGCGCAAAAAGACCAGTCCAGTCTTCTGTCAAGTAATGCAAAAAGGCACCATGAGTAACAAGCGCAATATTCTCTTCCGGGCGATTCCAAAGCCAGCATCTCAAAGCAGCAGCTCGCTTCTCCACCGCCTCAACGCTGGCCTCGTACTCTCCTTTCTGAATCACATCAGCACTATTCATAGATACTCAAAATAAGATTCACCATACCTTGCTATTCCACCCCTCCTCCAGCCCCTCAAAATTGACCCTCTTGACATCAAACCCACCATACTCCTCGCCTTCAAGCACCGTCTTCAAAGCAGCCTTCAGCCCCTCCGGATCAGTGCCCACATCACATGGCTTAGGGCTGATCTCCTGGGCTCGGGGAACTAAAAGGAATGGCACTTCGGGTGAACGCGCCAAGACTGGCGCGAGGCCGATAGTGGCGGTCTGGATTGTGCGGCGGAGGGGAGAGGCGAGTACGATGTCAATTTTGTCGTGATATGGGAAGCGTTGCTGTAGGTCGAGACATTGTTGTTTCCCGGTGGGTGTTAGATGCGGGTCGAGGACGTAGGAGTTTCCCTGTGGACGGTCAGTGGGGGTTCGAGGGGGAATAATTTGATGCTAAAATAGGATATCCTGCCCACAGTGGAAGATCTGAATCTCTGGGGAAATACACTAGAGAAAACTAGGATATGACAGGTTTTGACCCCTGTGGGATCATCCACTAGAGCTGGAACATCGTAGTACCTCAAAATCAATGCGGGATGGCGGGGTATCATACTTGGGGTTGTGTCTCCGAGATATTATGTTCGCCTTGTCCGTGGCGGATAAGATAGAGTGTTTTGACCATGATAAGAGAATTTTTTGAAAATTCCGGGTATTCCTGGAAAGGTAACTTGCAACTTGGATTGCGGCGTTGTGTAAGATACCAGAAAATATATGAAAAAAGTTGTGAATCACTCGCTAGACTTTCTTTCGCTTCGGGCCCCTGACTTAAACGAGAAGGCTAGTCCCGCAGAAGTAAGGTTCCCGGCAAACTTGCCCTAGGTATATTTTTTGATGCTTAATGAATCTCATCATTAAAAGAGGAAACTGTGGTTCTCTTTTATAATCGCTATGGGAAATTCAGATCGCTTTAGAAGCCCTTGTGTCGACCTAGGCTCCAATTTTAAAGCTGGTTGCAGTATAGACCGCTGGTTGCAGTATAAACCGACTTGGACACCGATGGGAGCACAGCCGAGGCAGAATTAGGCAGGAATATGAAAACCAGTGACTTCTCAGCCCTGTCTAAAGATTGGAAGAGGTAATGTGGGGGTTAGGCAATGTCATTTCGGTGTGAAAGAGCAGTCAGATGCCCCGTTTTCTCCTTTTGCACCTTCAGGAATATTGGTAAATTGCAGCAAATTAGCTTGGATTATGTATTCCCCCTAATGTTTTCAAGAAATACTAATTTGCTCACATTATTCCTCTCAAACCATCACTGATTTGTAACTACAAATTCTCTCAAATCCGTACATAAACATGTCTCCAATGTCCCATATCCTATCTCATATCCAAATCAACTCATCTTACAATGGCAATCTCCATCTTCGCCGTCGGCCAATCCCGCGTTAACGCAGAAGCCATCTCGGGCATCTTCAAACACCCCTACCACCTCTCTGGTATCCTCGATGCCGTCTCCGCTCCTCCTTACAACTTTACACCCGAGAATTTGGCACTTGCGCTCAGGGTGCTGCATCCAAGACCAAGAGCTATCATTGTAGGGGAAGCTATCTCCGCTTCTGATTCGGCGGCTGCGGTGAAAGTGTGGAAGGAATATGTTGTGGAGTGCGGAATTGAGGGAACGTTGTTGATTGATGTGAGTGGTAGGTCTAGTTGGTGCGTAAGTCGAGACTGATTTCAGTATAGCTGCAACACGACGAAAAGGGGAGGAGCATCGAGTATATCAAGAAGATTCCCAAGGATGTGCTAATCAGGGAATTGGTTGGAAGGTTTGAGGAGAATTTTGGTGGAGTTTGAATGCTTCGAGCTCATTTGAAGGGAAATCTTTTCGAAAGTACTTCACGAGCAGGTGGAAGATGCGTTGTTGCGTCCCAAAATGCTTGTATTTACATGTCTGCAAGCATCTTGATGACGGCTTTCTTCTTTTCCACTTCAGCTTCCAAATCAGCGACCTTCTTTTTGAGTCCTTCCATCGTCTCGTCCTTCTGTTTCAGAGCGACCCGTGTGATATCTCGCCCCTTCTCAATACCAGAGAGTTTCATGCCAAATCTATCGCAGATGTTTTGGACTTTTGCCAAAGTTTGTGTATCCACCTTGCCCTTCAACAACTCCATTACGTCGTCTGTGATTGTGTAGCCAGTCTTTCCCATCGCAGCGCGGTGCTCGACATCCTCCTGGCTTGAGTGTGGGGTAGAGAAAATCCCAACATCTCTACTCCCGTCGGATACTGTTCTTCCTCCCGTAACAGGTGTTGGAAGCCCACCGAACTCAGCCGGCGCAGCTCTTCCGGGTGTGGCATATTCAAAGGATTTGATGGTTTTCCGCGGAGTCGGTGCGCTGGTCATAGACTGCGACGCTTGATGTTCCACTTCTGCAGCTTCTACAGGCTGTAATCCAAATCCTCCAAACTCATCGTCAGAATCATCGAACACTTGGTATTTCCGTTTGTTGGTATTCGTCGTGTTGGTCGACTTCATCGATTGGGTGGTAGGAGTAGGAGAGGGTTCGTGGTTGAAGTAAGGTTCAGACTCCCGCTCTGGCTCTTTTTCCTCTCTCCTCTGAGCATCGGTCTCCCAAATGAAGAATTTGCAGTTGTCCTTGCTCTTGCGATCTTTCGGGCAATTGTAGAACCACTTTCCCTTGTTCGGGCCTTCCTTCTTCACCTGGAAGCGGGACGCTGGAGTGCGCGGTTCGCAATTGCCTGTAAATTGTTAGATATGCCATCCGCAGTGAGGGTATTAGAAGGAACCCCACAATACCATGTGCCGTCTGTGTATAGCCCTCGGGGTTTGCCTATGGTGACTGAGGATTTCTTTGGAGTTCGGAACATCGTGAGATTATGGGCGGAGACGAAAAAATGGGCCACCCGGCTGCCAGTTATGGTGCTAATCCAAGCCGCCTGTGATGTTTCTTGGGAAGAATTGTTCCGTTGATTATGGTGGTTGTTGATGCTTTTTGGTATGGTAGAGGCTTCGCAGGCAGATCTCGAAACTCTCTCAATCTATTGCACTATAGATAATGAATTTCTCGGCATGTCGCAGAACCGTAGGATTGTTCATGGTGATATGGTGGAGGGTGTTTGAAAATCCTCGATATAATAAAAGACAACCTTGAAACTGTCGTCGTCGTCCCAGCCCCCTCCTTATCGCAACCGGCGATAAGGCGGTCTGCGGCGGCAGAAATAGTAGTGGGGTTGTTAAGCGAACCAGTCCCCCTTTTTCTTCCTTGGAAAATTCTCAAGCTCTTTGTATTACGTACCAGCTTATACTTGGTTGACTACTGAGAAATCACCTTATTTTTAGCATCGCACCCTCCTAGATGGTTCCTCCGCAAGCTCCTGAGCTCTTTACACTTTGAACCCCCCGCAGTGGACAGAAAAATCGGCACTGAATATTACGGATCGGCCTGGGTCAATGAAAAACAATGCCGCTTTTTATCCAACGTGAGCACTCAGAGGTCCAGAAACTTAGAGAATGTCGTGCCTGATCAAATTATGGGACTAGAATAAATATATCATGTTACAGTAATCTGACTTCGGTTCAAGTTTGGTAGGGCACTCTCAACCGCATCGAGCGCCCGACTAATCGTCCTCCCAGGTCCAAGTCTTTGCAAAGTATTGCCCACGAGTCTCCCAGTTTGTTTCTACAACTGTAGCGTCGGAGTCCTCTGCTTCATTTTCTGAACTTATCGCTTCATAGTCCTCATTATCGAGACCCGCTGAAACCCTTGGTTTACGAAAGATATTTAGGAACCTGGTCATCATGGATAGCGGCTTGCTATGACCACCAATAACGGGCAACTGTTTGTCGCTCAAGATGCCTGAGCGACGTAGCTGCTGTACCGTAGGGTGGATTTTTGAATCCAGTGGGATGTCACGAGTGGAGCCCAAATTTGGAGGCCAGTATCGAGGAACCCATTTTCCCCCTTCGAGTTCGAGGCGGGCAAAGAGAGGAAGCACCTCTGGATTTAAATCAGTACCAAGGTGATAGGGAAAATTTTAGGAGTGGGTAATATGGAGACAAATACAAGATGAGGGTGCATACCTAGTATCCACCAGCTGCATACAGACAGGTGAGATCCCCCGCCCCCGAATGAGAGAACGTCATGAACAAGTTTCTTGAACTTGCGGATCTTAGGGATCTGGTACTTGACTGCACTGTCAGGTAGAGCAGATACCCTCTTCTCAAACAGGTCCTCATGCTTTGCAGCATGTGCCACTTTGGTGACCTGCCACGCGAGCTTATCCCTCTCCTCTGGTAGTTCCAAGATTTCGTCGATCATCCAGCGCAGTGGAATTTCACTCAACAAGTAGTTGTCGCCGTCACAACTCCAACCTCCACCCACGTCTCCATGGTTTCCGGCAAACCAGACTTCCTTTATATCCCCATCTGGGGGGTTCGAAGGTTCTGTTATGAACAACGCAGGCTTAAACTTGAGCCGACGTTCGTTGATCGAGACCGCATGTCGGATATGTTTCGCTGGCGTCAACGGTATATACGGTATAGACTTCGAGAACATAGGGACTTCAAACTGACCGACACTGTTCACGCAGTCGAAGAGGCCGAGGAAGTGACTTCTGATGTTCTCCCGGCAATACGTGCTGCTGAATTTTTCCATGAATGTGCGGAGCTTTGGGTCTTCTCCGCGACAACGCTGAAAGTCACTGAAAGTCTGCCAGGCAAATTGTACCATCTCTTCGTTACCCCGAGAGAGGAGACCAAGGTTGAAAATCATCTCAGCGAGAAAACGGGCAGTGTATGCCCCTCGAGAGAACCCGAAGATGTATACTTTGTCGCCTTGTTCGTAATATCTCATGAGGAACTGGTAGCCGGATATTACATGGTGCACGAAAGAGGTCCCGACGGCCTGATCAATGCTCGTGACGATGCTTGACTTGATTCTGGTAAAAATGCCGCCAGTGGATTGAATTAGAAATTTGGTTATTGACGTAAGTGCCAATGCCCGCTACCATTTTATTACGATCAGAGAGTGCTTGAGAATGTGAAGTAACTTCGACGGACGGAGTCTTACGCTGATAGTAGTGATATTGATCCTTATCTGTGCGATCAAGCATCTCATAGATCTTGACAATGTTCGTGTCGGACTCATTCCCGCTAAATTTATTGCCAGTCCCGTCAAAGCAAAGAACCAAGCGTTTAGGCGTTGAGCTCTCCATTGAAGCCATGATGAGATGCAATCGCCAACGCAGTTCTATAGAGAATGAATGGGGGGAACAGAGAGTTCACGAGGGACGATGTAAAGTGAGACTTCAATGGATCGACGATTGGGGCTTCCAGCTAAGCTTCATTCCTACACTTGCCAGAGACATTCTCCCTGCACTAGAGATATTCACATTAAAGTAAGGGCAATCCGGCCATTCATGAAACAATTCTACGTATTCCTAATGAGTAGTCGTATTATCATGACCGCCTTCATGATCTCGAGCTATCATTTTCCATAGATTAAATTTGTTAGAGACAATGCCAGAGCATGTCGTTATAGCATAGCTAAGGAATTGATCGGCATTGACCTGTCATTCCTCACTAATAACTCCCGCGCCGAACCGGATCGAGGTGGATGTTTCATACCTTGCATTACCCCACTGAAACTAGGGACTTCGTCAATGGATAACAATACGACATTCCATGCCAACTAAAACAGCTTTCTGATCTGGATGAAACATATTTGAGAAACATCCTTACCTATTGTGAAGTTGTGGACATTCTCTGTGCAGACTTGTCTGATGCGCGGCACGAGGTACGTAAAGCGGACAGACATGTTTTACGACTATAGTGAGGCAATTTTCACCATATCTCCCAGTCACCGCTCCCTATTCTTTCAGCACTTCCATCAATTCGCTCTTGAATTGCTCAGTCCTACTCGCTTGCCTCAGACTCTCACACTCCTCCCGAAAAGCTTTCTAAAATGAGCGCCAAAATTGAATGGGGCTCGCTCAAGAGCTCCGAGAAAAGCTCTGACAAGTACTCTGAAAAATATCAAGCTGGCGAACCTTACGCAGATACCGATACCTCGATGACGGGGTTGCTCGAGGACCTCAAAGCAATCGGCCGTGAACATCTTCATAAAGATGTTTCCACGTTGATCAAAGTTTTAACCACCGCCGGAAAACCCATTGACGACAGAGAGATGATGGTACTCCCAAAGCAATTTGAATCACCCGTTGCTTTTCACTGACTTCTGCCACAGATGGAGTCTTTGATCGCTCTTACAGCTGAACTCCAAAGCTCTTCCAAAGCTCAGCTCAAATTATCACACACAATCGTGAAAAGTTTGTGGGGAACAGACGGCATTGGCCTCGAGCATCCTCCTATGAGCTATGTAGGTGATCAATTCAGGTACCGTCAGCCTGACGGCAGCTACAATGTAGGCAATCAAAGTACCTTTCTAGCTCAGTAGACGTCTAAATACGGTATTAGAGCTTTGTGACGCCTCAGCTAGGGGCCGCCGGAAGCCCTTACGCCAAAACCTGCCAAGGTACAAAGAAAATGCAAGGCATCAAACCTGACCCTGGATTACTTTTCGACCGTGAGAAGCTCTTTCCAACTCGTGGGTGGTGGACTAATTTGGTGCAGTTCTCTTAAGCCGAGACAAAGGATTCTTCAAGGAGAACCCAGCAGGGATCTCATCAATGTTATTTTACCACGCAACAATTATCATTCACGGTCTGTCTTCATTACTCTGCCCATCCGCTGTTTTGGAAAACTAACACTAGCAGATATCTTCCGTACCAACCGCCAAGATCCCAACATCTCGGACACATCATCGTACCTAGATCTTGCTCCTCTTTACGGATCAAGCCTGAATGACCAGATTGCAATTCGCACAATGTCTCAGGGTTTACTGAAACCCGACACGTTTCACGAAAAAAGGCTTCTGGGACAGCCTCCGGGAGTCAATGTAATCCTTGTCTTGTACAGTCGATTTCACAATTACGTGGCCGAAATGTTGCTGAAGATCAATGAGAATTGTCGCTTCAGCTTAGCTCCCTTTGACGATGATGACGAGGAAGAGAAGGCAGCCGCTTTTGCAAAACAAGACCATGACCTTTTCAATACAGCCAGGCTGTAGGTGTCACCCTCCTCCGTGGCTGACTTCCGGCTCCTTATCTTTACCTATGTTAATATGAATAGCATTGTGGGGGGACTCTACATGAACATATCTCTTGGTGACTATCTTCGAGGTCTAACAAATAACCATCATTCCAAGACAGAGTGGACACTTGATCCCCGAATTGTGATCAACAGTGATGGTGGAGTTCCACGGGGAGTTGGCAACCAGGTCTCCCTTGAGTTCAATCTCCTCTATCGCTTCCATCCAGCAATCTCTCTCCGAGATGAAAAGTGGACGGAAGACTTCTTCTCAAAAGTAATTTTCCCAGAGTTTAAGAAACCACTGGAAGAGCTCAACCCCGTCGAACTCTTTGAAGGTCTCATTAGATTTGACGCAATGATCCCGAAAGATCCAAGCAAGAGGCAATTTGGTGGGATGAAGCGGGGGCCGGATGGCAGGTTCAAAGATGGCGACTTGGTGGCTGCGTTGAAGGCGAGTATGGAAGACCCAGCAGGTAAAACATCTAATCCAAGCTCGTGGCATAAAACAGCATTGACCGATTGGAATAGGACTATTTGGTGCTCGCATGGTACCGAAGGCGCTGAGAGTTGTCGAAGTTCTGGGTATTCTTCAGGCCCGCAAATGGTACGAATATCATCTCCATCCACAAAAGGAGCAAGACTCACTAACACAAAACAGGGTAACTCCGTCACTGAATGAATTCAGAACCAAATTTGGTCTGAAGAAACATGAGACGATGGAGGATCTCAATCCTGATCCAGAGATTGCCGATATTCTTCGCAAATTGTATACGCATCCCGATATGGTTGAACTCTATCCTGGGTTGTTTATTGAGGATGGAAAGCCCCCGATGAACCCAGGGTGCGGAGGATGCCCTCCCTACACTGTTGGCAGGGCTGTATTCTCCGACGCTATCACTCTTGTTCGATCAGATCGATTTTACACCGTTGTAAGTAACTAACGCTTTGGAAAACCGATCTACTAATGGATAATTAGGACTACACGCCAGCGACTTTGACAAATTGGGGAATGCAAGAAGTACAAGCAGACATGAAAACGTAGGTTGTCCAAACCCCATGCATCTGAGTAGACCATGCTATAGGGTGCTACCCCCCCCCCCCCCCACCCACCCCCCCCCCCCCACC